>Ga0137325_1000002_pt1 | contig 62379 bp, 94 predicted proteins | sample EasRivERMZT469_2_FD_102294 | JGI IMG/M metagenome (GOLD analysis project Ga0137325, IMG submission 102294) | Soil microbial communities from meander-bound floodplain in the East River, Colorado, USA - East River MetaG ERMZT469_2 | ecosystem: Environmental > Terrestrial > Soil > Floodplain ...
CTCCACATCCGCGCGCCACATCCACGCCATTTTCGTTGTGCGGTCGCGGTACGTCGCAACCGCGTAGGCCCCTATTAGGTTGGCGATCGTGCGATCGCCGCTAGGCTCATGCGGCGTGTGAACGATGCGCTCTTCGGAGCCGCGAATTAGCTCGCAGCCGTCCCACTTCCACACCACATCGGCCGTAATCTTGGCCACCTGCCCGGATCGCAGCGCGAGCTTGATTACGCCGCGGTAGCCGATCTGTGCCTGGGCCTTCTTCGTCTTGTGCCAGTTGCCTTTTGCGTCCTTCGTTGACTCGGCGTATGGCACCAGATACGCCTCGCCGAGAGCGCCATCGAGCGCGAGATCCCAGCCAGCCACGTCCTTGATTGCAAGAACGACCGATAGAGGATCACACTCCACAAGCGCCGGGGTTTTGATGTAGGTCTGGAAGGCCGTGGCGATGAAGCGTACGAGCTTTTTCTCGTCTTCGCGGCTCGTCTCCAGGCCGAGCAGCGAGCGCAGCATCGATTTGTTTTTTTCGTCGCGCAACAGGGAGCCCACGGTGGTCGTGGTTTGAACGGCGGTCGTCATGGTCATTCGTCTCCAGGCCCGGTGTTCATGGAGATCGACACGCGCGCGCGAGCACCGAACACGCAGCGGTCGTAGTAGCCACAGAACTTCGTCGAGCACCACCACGAGCCAGGCATTGCCGGCATGAAGTTTCCAGACGCGAGCGCTAGCTCGAACCGTCGTATCCGCTCCATGAGTGGCGCGTAGGTCGTCACCGGGCCGGCAGACATCATGGCGCTCTTGGGCGTCTTGTTTTTCAGCAATACGTCCAGCGCGATCCCCGCCGGCTTCGCGCCGTCCGCAGATTCCGCCAACAGTGAGTAGAGCTGTAGCTGAATGGATCCGGCGAGCTCGTCGCTGGTTGGCGATTTCTTCGCCGTCTTGCAGTCATGGATCACACGATCGTGTGTCTGCAAGTCCAGTGTGCCCTCGATCTCGTGCTCGAGACCCGGAATCGCGACACGGAGTTTTCGCTCTACATGCAGGGGCTCCAGCTTCGGCGTTACCTCGCGGCTGTGAAGCCTGGCGAGCGATACGGCTTGATCCTTCCCTGTCCCTGCGTTCTCGCCATCGTCGTAGATGACCCGCTCTTCCTCGGCCAGGCGCCGATCGAAGTCCGTCGCCGCCGCGTCAACTACGTCGCCCTCTGGCAGCGGTGCGCCAGTGTCGCGCTTGCGTACGAGGTCCAGCTCGCGCGCAGCGTGAACGCTACTCCCCACGAGCAGGGCAATGCCTGGAGGAGCTCTCTCGCCCTCCACGTAGCGCCAGCGCACCTGTTCCATGCACTTTGCGCCCATCGTGAGCATCGAGGCGTGAATTGCGGTGTTCATGACGCGAGCGCCTCCTTTCGCGCGGCACGCTGACGGCGCCGCATGCTGCTGTACGCCGCGCGGCACGGCTCGCACCGGCACTTGCCCGCCATGTAGCGGGTCGGCGTGCCGTGCTTCAGCATGCGCTCGCGGCTCTCGCGGCCGGTCTTCGCGTGGTGACACGCGCGGCAAAGGACTTGGCACTTCTCAAGCTCCGCGTCTCGGCGCTCCTGCGACCAAGACCAGACGCAATGATGAACCTTCGTCGCCGGATCGATGTGATCGACTTCGAGGCGCTCCGAAGAGCCGCACTTCACGCACTGGGGATGCTCATCGAGCCACGCCTTGCGGCGCTTGGCCATCCACTTACGCTGGAACTCGCGCAGGTACGCGCGGCGCTCCTCTTTCCTGTCGGGGCGTTCGGTTGTGGTCTTCATGCCCTGAATCCTAGACCGCTCACCGTTGCAACGTCAAGCGCCCACATCCGAAACCGCTCCCGCTTGACAAGTCGAGCACACGGCCCCACGATGCCGGGCAATGGGAAAGCAAGCAAGGAAGAAACTCAAGGCCGCCGTGGAGCTCGGGCGGCGGGGGGGGCTCAAGGGCGGTCCGGCTAGGGCGAAAGCTCTCTCTGCCGAGCAGCGGAGCTCCATGGCCCGTGAGGCATCGAGAGCGCGCTGGCGTAAGGTCCGCAAGGAAGCCAAGTTACGCGAATCGGAAAAGAATGCGTGCGTGACCGGACAGGAATAGCCGTAAGTTGTGGGCATGGAAAACACCTCTTCCTCCCCTCGCCCCCGCGAGGACGCCTACGCCCGTTCGATCGGCGCTGACCTCGACGATGGCCGCTACGTGATCGGCTTCGGCCTGATCGCTCTGGCTGGCCTGTTCTCCCTTCTCGCCATCGCGGCGCTTGCGAGAGCGGTTGTCGCGGCGATCGGAGGTGCGGCGTGAGCGAGCACACTCCTGGTCCGTGGCGCTGGTCGCAGATCACCGACGAGATCCCGTACAACCTGCGCGTCGAATCGGCCGACGGCGTGCGCATCGCCGAGGTCGAGTTGCAGCCCGACGAGAAGCCGCACTCCACTCAGGGGCCGGCCAACGCCGCGCTGATCGCCGCCGCGCCCGATCTGCTCGCGGCGCTGGCTCGCATGGTCGCAATGCACGAGAAGCGCGAAGACGACGAGCTCTACGTCGGGATCATCGAAGGCTACGAAGGCGAGGAGCTCCGCACGTCTGCGCAGTATCTCGAGGACGTGGTCTACGGTCCGGCCCGCGACGCTCTCGCCCGCGCTCGCGGAGAGGCGGTGCCCCGTGGCTAATCCCTCTCCTGTCACCGACAAGCTCGCCGTCCTGCGCGAAATCGAGCAATGGCTTGATGGCATTCGCACCGAGACCGACCGCGCGCGCTTCGAGCGTCGGTGGAACACGTTGCAGGACGAGGCTGCGTGGCATCGCTACCAGCTATCCCTCGTGCTCGAGGAGATCCGGCCGCTGATCGAGGCGGCGAAGGAGCCGGAGGCGGAAATCGAGCACGAGACCGGATGCTCGTGGCACTACTCCCCGCCGGAAGACAAGCGCTGCACTTGCGGTGTGCGCGAGCGCGTGGAGGCGGGCCGTGCCGACTGACGAAGCCATCCTCCGCCGCATCGAGGTCCTCGCGTGCGAGGCCGCCGTTGCCTCCCTCGCGGATCCGACCGAGACGAAGCGGGCTATCAAGTTCGCGATGTGCACGCTCGCCGCGGAGCTGACCGCGGAGGCGAAGCTCGAGGTATCCAGGCTGTCGATGATCGCGAGGGCGCACGAATGAGCGCGGGCGAAGACACCGATCCCGTCATCGTTCCTCCGGACGTCAAAAAGGCGATCGAGTTGGTCCGCTCCTCTGGGCTGACCAACATGCTCGATCGTGCGACCGTCGCGATTCTTGCCGAAGGCTTCGGCTTCAACGACGCGGCCTACTGGATCCGCGCGAATCGTGATGCCTACGGGCGCGGGTTCGTCAACGGCTATGTGGCCGCGCCCGCATCGAAGCAAGGGGGCGCCTGATGCCGCGCGCCACGAACTGCCCCGACTGCCGCGGCCCGCTCGAGGGTGCTGGCTACTGCAACGCGTGCGGTCAAGCCGACTTCGGCACCTGCGATCGGTGCCACGAGTCCGCCTCGATCAGCGATATCAAGGGGCTGAACACCTGCGAGCGCTGCGAGCGCGAGGTCTGCGAGGCGTGCGTGAGCGATGATCGAGCGCTTTGCCGCGTCTGCGTGCGGCTGCGCGGGTGCGGGCGCGAGTGCGAACCGATGCGGCGCGAGGTGCTGAGGCTGGAGGATGTGAGGCGATGAGCGCGCTGGACGTGAAGGAGATTCGGCGTCAGGCCGAGATCGTTGTGCGGCTGAACTACAACATTCCCGGCCCGGTCGGCCGCACAGCCGTGGTTTGCCTCGCCCTTCTCGACGCGATCGAGGAGCAGGTGCCCGATGGCGTGCTGTATCCGAGTGAGTCGAAGCGAATCCTAGACCGCGCCTCCGAACTTCTCGAACAGCGCGGAGCGAAGCCGTGAAGTCCGACGTCGCCATGATCTGCGAGCACTGCGGCTCGGAGGACGTCGTGCGGCGCTCGGCGTACCTCCGAAGCGCGCGCGAGGCCGGCGCATGAAGGCCATTCGCATGACTCCGGCCGAAGCCGTCGCCGCGATCCGCGTTGTGAAGACTCGGCGCGAGGCGATCCCGGTCTACCAGGCGCGCATGGAGACCTGGAGCTCCGTCGGCGAGGACTGGCGCGCGCTGAACGGCGCGATCATCGATCGATGGTCCGTCTCGGCGCTCATCTGGATCAAGGCGCAGGCGTGGAAGAAGTACGAGGGGCCGAAGCCGTGAGGCCCGATCTCGAAGGCGTCACCTGCCATCCGCTCTCGTGGCCCCAGCTCTGGCCACGTGCGAAGCGGCGCGAGCGCTCGCGGTTCGGGCAGCGCAGCATGGACAAGTCGTCTCGCGCCGTCCTCGCCGAGCTTGGCCGGATGGGCGTGCCGGACTTCCAGGTCATCATCTCGACGAACGTGGAGCTCCGGCGGGACGGCCTGCCGTACTCGAACCAGAAGACGCCGAGCGACCCAGGGGCGGCGGTCTACTTCAAGCTCAAGGGCGAGCCGAAGGTCCTCGCCTGCGATCGCTGGGACCTCCCAGAGCACAACCTCTGGGCGATCGCGAAGCACATCGAAGCGCTGCGCGGTCAGGATCGCTGGGGCGTCGGCACGCTCGCGCAGGCGTTCCAGGGGTACACGGCACTCCCCGCCGTCGGCGACGCGAACCAGCCGCCCTGGTGGAAGCGCCTCGGCCTCTCCGGTCCGACACATGACGAGGAAACGATCCGGCGGGCCTACCGCGATCGCGCACTCACCGCGCACCCCGACAAGGGCGGGACCCAAGAGGGTTTCGCCGCGCTATCGAGCGCCCACGAGGAAGGGCTCGCGTACGCGCGGAATGGAGTTGCCCGTGGCTAACCGCCTCGACTTCGAGATCCCGCCCGACGCGGAGGAGTCTCGGTGCCGCTCGTGCGGGGCGCCGATCGTGTGGATCGTGACGACGGCCGGCAGACGCATGCCGCTCGATCTAGCGTCGGTCGAGGAGCGCGAGGGAAAGAGGTATGCCGAGAGCCATTTCGTCGCCTGCCCGCAGAGGCGGGAGTGGAGGAGGTCGAAGTGAAGGCCCGTCAGCTCCCGCGTCCCAATCGGCTCCGCCCCGAGCCCGTCCCGAGCAACGCGAAGCCGGCCAAGTGTCGGCGATGCGGGGCCGCGATTGTCTACGTGCACGGCCGACGCGGGATCCATCACGTTCTCGATCTGCGCACGGCGGAGTGGAAGGCTCCGGACGGCGCGCCGCGATGGGCGACGCATGTCCGATTTGCCGAGCCGCACATCCCGCTCTGCGGCGTCGAGGTCGAGAGGAGGCGCTATGTCGACTGAGGCCCCTCTTCCCCCCGCCGCGCTGACGCCGGAGAGGATCGCGGAGATTCGGGCAGATGCGATGGAGAACCCGTCGCGGATTACCGGCAAAGAAATTGTCGCGCTCTGCGACGCCCTCACCGCCAGCCGCCGCGAGCGGGAGGAGGCGCGACGGTTCGGCGAGATGGCGGCAGCGAAGTACAACGAGCTGCTGGAGCGCGGGAAGGAACTGCGCTGCGCGTTCTGCGACGAGCTGTACCCGCCCGGCACGCCGCCGACGCAGCACGAGGCGCTGACTGCGCACGTCCGAATCTGCCAGAAGCATCCGATGCGGGATGTGGAGCGCGATGCTCGCCGATGCCGTGCGGAGTGCGACAACATGGAGACGGCATGGAGATATGTGAACGTGCTGCTCGAAGAAGCTGTATCGAAACGCGACGCCGCCCGCGCCGATCTCGCCCAGGCCCTCGCTGCCAGCGCGCTCTACAAGGACTCGCGTGACAAGGCCCGCGCGGCACTAGTCGATCTCATGCACGCCATTCTCGGATGCGACGGTTATCCGTGCCGCGTCGAAAGCGATCCCGTCAGATACGCGCCGGAGGCGCTGGAACACGTCAAAGCCGAGCAGCGCAATCGCAACCTCAATCTGGATGAACTGGAAGAGGCCCGCGCGGCGCTCGCTGAGGCCAACGAATCAGCCGCACGCCGCACTCCCGAGATCGTTGCTGAGCGAGACGGGGCGCTGGCGCGGCTGAATAGCCGGCTCATCGAGGCGCAGTACGAGTACCTCGCCATGCCGGATGGCTCAACCGGGCGACGGACATGGAAGGAAGCGTGCATCGCAGCGCGCGAAGGTCGCGATGAGGCGCAAGCGGCGCTCGCTTCGGCCCGGGGCGCGGCGATTGAGGAGTGCTTCCTGGTCGCGCGTCGTCAGCGCGTCTTCATGCAAGACAAGGCGTGGCGAAAGTGTGTAGACAGCATCTGCCACGAGATCCGCGAGCTCGCGGCAAGGGCGGCGCGGCCGTGAACGCTGACTGCCCGATCTGTAAGCAACCGAACGAGATCACGTCTGGCGTGGAAGGACCGTTCCCGTGGTGACTGGGGTACTACTGCGCCCGGTGCGGGTACGGATGGGCCTCGAACACGAATACGGAGCTAGGAGAAGGAGCGGATCTGTGGTTGGAGATGATCGGAGAGACACGCGAGAGCCTACTGGCAAAACTGGAGCCCCAATGACCGCCCCGCCCTGCGATCAATGCGGCGATCTGCCCGCAATGTACGTGTGCCGGAGTTGTGAGGCCGCTACCTGCGAGAACTGCCAGGTTGGTAACGGCGCGCGGTGCTTCGCCTGCGAGGGGAACGACGATGACGACGAGTAACACCCCGCCCGCGCCGCTGCCGTGCCCGAACATCGATGCCGCGCTCGCGCCGAAAGGCCAGCTATGAGCGAGTCCCTAGGCGATGCGTATCCGAAGGAACAGGCGCGACTTCGTGAGTGCCTCGGCCGCTACCAAGAGTTGCGCAGCATGCCTGGCGTAAACGTCTCCTTCGCCCTCGCGGCAATCGAGGACGTACTGCGCCGCGCGGACGAAGCTGCAATCAGTGGCGACCTGCCGGCGATGATCCGGCTCTACCAGGAGATGCAGGGCTGTGAGTGATCCCATGACCGCCGATCGCGCTGCGCCGTTGCCGTGCCCGTTCTGTGGCGGCCCTTCCGAACCCCGCGACGATGGGCACGTAGGTTGCGCGAGCCGGCGTTGTCACTTCGCATTCGTGTCGCTCAAGCCGGCAATCTGGAACACCCGCCCCGCCGAGACGAAGCTGCGCGAGCGCGTGGCGAAGTTGGAGAAGGAACTGGAATCAACACGTCGCGCGGAGAGCGCGGCAAGGGCGCGACAGCAAGAGCGCGCAGGGAGCTGGGACGATGACGACTAGCCCTCCGCTGTCGGAGCGGGCGAGAGCATGGCTCTTCTCGTCGGCAACTCCAGATCCAGAAAGTGCGCCCATGCTCATCTCCGAGCTGCTTGCGCGCGTCGAGGGGTTGGAGCGGCTCATCCGCGAGCACCGCGACGCGCAGAATCAGGAGCGGTGCTTCGAGATCGACCGACTCCTCTACGCCGATGCCCTCCCGGGCGAGCCGCTTCCGGATCCGCCGGCCGATGCTTCCAACCCGGAGAAGTGGCACGCTGGCTGCGAGGTCTACAGGCTGTCGCAACTGCCAAAAAGAGGTGCGGAGGTTGGTCCATGACGAGAGCCGAATGCGATTGGTGCGGCTACTACACCGACCTGCAGGAGTACCCCGGAAGATTTCCCAAGCCAACCGAGCCCGTTAGCTTGTGCTCGTTCTGCGCCAACACGATAGCCGCCGAGGACGCTGGGCGCGGCGCGGAGGCGTACTTCACGACCCGGCTCGCTCGCCACTGCTGCGCGCTCGCGAATGCGATCGTGGACGCACTCGGAGGCGACCGCTCGAAGATGTTCCCGGACGAACCGCCGCCGCCTGAGGAGCCCGCCCCGTGACCCTGTCCGCCCAGCAGCGCCGCTCTATCGTCGCGTGGGCTCGCGAGCAGGGGCTCGGAGGATGCGCGTGAGCACGGACTGGATCGCCATGGGCGACGAAGCGGCAAAGCCAGCGCGAAGCACCCGTCCTCTCAGGGAGCGCCTGCCGTGGATCCCGTGCTCAGAGGGCGAGCTCGAATGCTGCAACTGCGGGAACTTCTGGGGCGGGAAGATGGCTCCGTGTGGCATCCACGCCTACTGCTCGCTCTGCCGCGGACGGGGCCGCGACGACGATCACGACTGCGCGGAGCACGACGAGCCGTCCGCCGTGTTCCATCGCATGGACCGCGACTGTCGCGAGTGCGGACAGCGCCATCTCGATTGGGAGCGGTGCGCGGCGATCTGGAACGAGCGCGCGAAGGACACGCCTGAGGAGCAGGAAGAGGAATGGGACCGCTGGATCGCGCGCATCGAAGAGGGCTACGAGAAAGCGCATGAAGGCATCGACGACTGGGCGCGCGCGCTCGAGCTACTGAAAGAACTACGCGCCGAGGTCGCACGGCTGCGCGCGGAACTCGCCAAGCGAGAGACCGAACTAGCTCGCGCGCCCTTCGCGTGCGAGGACACAGGTGGTGATACCGGAGGAGTGGGATGGAAACCGCAGTAGCAACGTATGAACCGTCGATCGACGAGCTGATTGCGCAGAGCCTTCTGCCGCGAGTACCTTGGCCGTCGCGGCGCACCAAAGGGACGATCACAGTCACCGACTACAACGGCCTTCAAGCCGCGATCGACGCCGCGCACGGAGGCGACATCATCCGGCTCGTCGGGAAGAAGTTCGCCGGCTTCAAGATCAAGAAGGCATGGGGATTCAAACTCACCGAGAGCTGGATTCCGCCCGATCGCTCGGTGCAGGTCGTGTGCATCGTGAACGGCAACCCAGACGGCACGCAGCCGATCATCGAAGGCTTCGCCGTCTGGCAGATGAACAACGGCACGGAGCTCTGGTGCGTCGACCTCGGCATCAAGCCGGCCGAATGGCAGGAGGAGAACAACGACGGCGCGCTCGAGTGGGTCTCCGGCCCGTACTGCTTCGGCGGTCCAATCACTGGCATGCCAGGATCTCTGCGCTTCAAGAACTGCACGCTGTACGACGCGGAGAAGTCGAAGAGCTACGGCGGGAGCGGCCTCAAGGCCGGGTGCCGAACGACGCGGATGGGTCTTCACTTCGAGGGCTGTCGATCTGCTGATGGCGCGATCGCTCAGGAGCAGTGGATCTACCCCGACAACTGCGCGTTCTTCATCCAAGATGGATGCGACTGGGGTCCTTGCGGTCGGTCCCACTACCAGACGGGCACGCGGAACTTCTACCAGATGCCCGACAGGTTCCTCGGCATCCTCGTGCAGAACTCGAAGTTCCGCGACGGCTTCTGTGGGAGCGCGAACGCGGGCTCGAACACGGTCTACGGATACCCGGGACTCGTGGTCATGCGAAATAACCTGATCCAAAGCAACGGGTGGGACGGGCTCGTCTGGGACCCGGAGCTGAAGAAGATGGTGCAGAAGCACATCGATCCAACGGCCGGCGTCGTCGTGTGGCGCGCGTACAACGAAGGCGGAGCGAAGCTTGACGCTGATGGCTTCGCGACCTCGATACTCGTGATCGACAACGTGAAGGTCTCGATCGGGCCTGGAGGACTCGACGCGTGCACGTTCGAGTGGATCAACCGCGCGCACATCCGTGGCCTCGACACCACCGGAAGCGCGAACGGCGCGCACCACGTCAACAACCCGGGGCAGTACAACACGCACGGCATCGCGAATCTGCGGCTGTACGGCCCGCCGTTCCCCCCGATCCGGACGCACATCGGCGACTCCACGTCGAAGCAGTGGCACACATGGACACAGGAGGAGCTGCTCGCGGCTACGAAGGTTTCCGCCTGACACCGCCCACGGACGGCTCGGCCGCACCCCGAGTGTGTAGCTCGCGCGATGGTCGACAAACGGACCGGGCCGGCCGTGACTAACCAAAGACGAGGAGGCAGATGAGTATCAAGAGCAAGTACGTCACGTGCGAAGTCCAAACCGCCCTCGGAAACCGAGCGATCAAGAGAGCGAGGCGCGTGCGACTCATCGACGCTGAAGGCTACGTGATCGCCGAGCTCGACCTCGAGCAGGCGCCGCACGTTGCCGAGGCGCAGCCGCCGAAGGCGAAGGCCAAGAAGAAGGCGAGGAAGTCCAGATGACCACGACCAAGACGCGCCGCAAGCCCCGCTCCCAGTCCGAGATCGCAACCGAGAGGAAGTCGAAGGCGCTCGAGCGCGCAGGAACCGCCGTGCTAGACGGCAAGCCCGCGAAGGCGAAGAGGATCGCCGCGGCGCAGAAGAAGCGCGAGACGAAGAAGCCGAGTCCGAGGCAGGCCGCTGAGGTGCTCGGAGAAGCGCACGCGCTCGAGCAGCAGATCACCGCGCTCGACCTGAAAATCGATGGCTACAAGGAGGCGTACAAGCAAGCGAAGTCGCAGCGCGAGGCACTGCTGAACAGGCTGCGCGGCGAGGTGCGCGACATGGGGCAGGGGCGGCTGCCGTTCGGCGTGAACGCGAAGGCGGACCCGGCCCAGACGAAACCCGCGAAGCGTGACACGAAGGAGACCGCCCCTGCGACAGAGCCGGAGAAGGACTCGGCGGACGCGCCGAAAGACGTCCCGTTCGCGCCAGTTGATGAGACGGAGAAGGGGCTCGAGGAGGTTACGAGTTGAGCGACACGCAGCGCGAAGTCCCGCATGTAGAGGGCCTGAAAGAGTGGGCCGAGCTCGCAGAAAACTACGCGCGGGCTTGTGCGCACCTAGCCAAGATCCACTCGGCACTTCGCGTGGTGGCCGCCGCATTCGACATCAATATCGACGGACCTTGGGCAACCGACATGCTGGAGAGACGCGCGCGCAAGGTCATGGAAAACAACGAACGCATGTGGCGGCAACTGAAGAAGGCGAAGGAGCTCATCGAATCCGTGGAGTGGGACGCCGAGGACAATCCGAAAGCACAGGCGTGGCTGTCCGAGAATCCCACCTGACAGACGACCACCGCCCGCCACTCCGGCGAGCGGCGAAAGGAACCTCCACGGCCCGAGTCCAGCGCGACCGACCGAAGTGCGGTAGCCTGAATCGGCCCCGAGGCCCCCCTGACGAGATGCTGCAGTGACCTTCCCCGCCCGCGGTCGCCCTGCCGACGACTGGCCTGGTATCCCCGGTGCGAACTGGGGGATGGGCTCTCGCGTCATCGCGCGCGGGTGGACGATCATCGTCTACGGCACGGTGGTTGGAGCGACTCCGGGAGGGCCCGAGAGCTGGACCATCAACGTGCGCCCGCACGAGAGCGAGGCAATCGGCGGCGACGGGAGGCGGAGACAGCATCGCCACTCGCTCCCAATGTCATTCGAGCCGAGCGAGATCGAGCTGGATACGGAGGCGCGGTGAACAGAACCGAGACGGCTTTCCTTGTTGCGCTAGTGGTCGGTGTGCTGACTGTTATCTTCTTTGGCGTGAGGCACGAAATGCGCAACATGCGTTGCCTTCGAGAGTGCGAGCTCGAGTTCGTTGAGCGTCGCTACGATCCGCCGGAGAACGAACGCGCGCAGAGATTCTCTCTGATCTTCCGATGCCACCGGCACGAGCGGCGACTCGTTCAGTACGTTCCGGAGAGCGAGTGGAATAAGCGAGTGGAGGCCGAATGAGCATCTGGAAATGGATCGCACGATGGTGGCGGCGCCCGGCCCTGTTCGATCAGGAGTTGCGGGCGCTGAGCGCCGCGAACCACGCCCTGCGAAACGAGCTCGCGAAAGCGCGGGCTGAGCGCGAGGCAATCCGCCGCGAGGCCGAGAAGCTCATCGCTGGCGCGCTAGAGACGCCGAGCTCCGTCGTCGCAGCCGAGGGAATCCGTCTCGCGCGCTCCGAGGCCGACGACCTCCGCTGCGAGATCGAGAAGCTGCGCGGCATCCTCGCCGATCTGCTCCAGATGGACGGAAGCGACCTCGCAGAGCTCACGCTCGAGGAGATCGCGGCGATGGTGATCGAGTGGCGGAAGGCGAAGTCGGAAGAGAAGCCGTAGACGACTCGGCCCCCGCTCGACTTTGAATCGGGCGAGGGCCTTGGTGAATCGTGGCGGCGGCGACGGTCAGACGAACGTCCGCGCCCCGCCCCGGTACTGAGCGACCCGGGTATCTCCGGGCTTCGCCGTGTACCCCTCGAGCTCGACGCGATAGGGCTTGGCCGCCGCGGTCTTCCCCTTCGTCGCCGCCAAGATCACGTTGCGGATCTTGCCGTCAGCGGCCGAGAGCGATGCGGCTACGGCGCTCGCATCGGCCTCGGCCGCGAAGTGATCGGACTCGGATGCGAGCTCGGCCGCCGCTTCTCGACGGGCTTCTGCGCGCTCCGATGCTGTTTCCTTGTGCTCCATGGTGTTCCTCTACGGGCGCGGCTTCGGCGCCGGTTTCGGTTCAGGCTTGGGCTTGGGCTTGGGCATGTGGACTCCGGTTGACGATCAGGCGAACGGGCCAGGCATCGGCACATCGGTCGGGGGCGGCGGGAACGGGCTGTCGGCATTGGCGCCGATCGCCTTGAGGTTCGTAGAGAACGCGGCGAGACGCGCGAGCACGTTCTCGGTCTGCGCGCCGTTCAGGCCATCCGTCGCCGTCTTGTTGATGTCGTCGATGAGCTTCTGGACCGACGCGGCCAAAGTGTTCGTGGTCGCGTCCATGTCGTCGAGAATGGTTCCAACGTCGTCGTACTTTGTCATGGGGAATCTTCTTCGGTTTCGGGTTTCAGCTTGCCGATCGCATCGAGCCGCGTGGCAATACCGCGCAACCGCTCGATCTGCTCAGTGCTAACTTGACCTGCCTGATCTGCCGTGATCGCGGCGATCTGCGCGCCAAGCTCGGTGGTCTCCGAGTCGATCTTCGCCATCTCGGTACGGTGCGCACGCACGACGACCTCGGTGAGCCTGTCCAGCTTATCCAAGACGCGCTCCGAGCTGTTGTCATCGATGGACTTGAGCGCGCGCAGCGTCAGTGCCTGCAAGAGATTGGATATCTCCGGATGGAGGCATTTCGGGATCACGTCGGAGTCCTGGTGCATCGCAGTCGGCCTTTCGCAACTACCACTCTAGCCCTCGACCTGTAGCGTTCCGAGCCCCTAGATATACCTACCCTTGGGGCGCGAAGGTGAGTCCCAGGGCCGCGATTTCCTCGCTGGTGAGCAAGGCCCGTACGGCCGGCTCGGTCCACGCGGGCAGCGGCTCGCCGAGTCCGACCGTCACGTCGAGGTCGGCGTCGCGGTCGATCACCCGCACGGCATCGGTCGCCGCGACGAGCGGGCGCGTGAGCCGGAGCTGCCCGTCCGAGTCGACCTGGTAGATCCCGGCCTCGCCCGTGCCGTGGACGATGATGAGCGTTCGCGTGCCGTCTGTGGCAACGACTCCATTGCCGTTGACGTGGCCCTTCGCCACAAGCCCAAGCCCGCCATCGCTCGCGCACGCGGCGAGCACCAGGGCGGCGATTACAAGTGCGTTTCTCATGCTGTTCTCTCCCTCTCACCCGCGGCGACGATGGCCGCTTCCTTCTGTTTCGATCTGTTGAAGTTGTAGCTGACGTTCGTGGCTGCCACCGCGAACATGGCGCAGCACTGCACGCGCCAGTCGTCGGACTGAAACGCGAGCAGCACCCACGCCGCATCGACAGCGATCCCGCGACCGAACTCGGTCTCCTTGTAGCCAGGCCTCACCTTGTCAGCCATAGAGGTAGCGACGCGCGCCGGACCTTCTGTGGCGAGCGAACATCGCTCGTGCGCCGCGGCAGCCCATAGGCTCGTTCCAAGAAGGACCGACGACCTGCCGAAGCACAGAAATCCACCCAGCGCGCGCCGCCATGCGTTACTTCTTCATCGCTCCGAGGTCGGCGATCGGCTGTCCGGTGTCGTCCCACACGTTGCCGACGCGCAAGAGCTGATCCGCGGAGCAGTCCGTTTCGAGCAGCTTGTACTGGTAGTCCCGGCCGAATCGGTTGTAACTTAGCGAGCAGTGGGTCGGCGGCCCCTTGCCCTTGTCCGTGAAGTACACGCAGTAGCCGCCGCCGTTGAGCCAGCAGTACTCGACGCTCACGTAGCTGATCGGGCCGTCGCCTGTTTGGATGATCAGCGCCGCGTTCGACCGGAACGTCCCGCCGCCGCCGGCCGCCGCATACGCCGCGTAACCGGGCGTCCCGGGCGCGGGCATGTTGATGTTGCAGCGGAAGTACCGCGAGTGTGATCCGAGTCGCTGCTGCACACCGTCGGCGTGGGCATCCACTGCCATGCCGAGATGGTGGAAGTAACAGAACTCGGCGAGCGCGCCACCAGACTGGTCTTTGAACGCGTCCGCGCCGCAGTGGTGGATCTCGACGCGCTTCAAGTGCGCCGGTGACTGCGCGTAAATTCCCGCGCTCGACGCGTTCCTGACCCGCCCGTGCGCCGTAGAGAACTCCTCGACGCCCGGCTTGACGTGGATCCCGTATGCTCCACCCTTCGCGTCGAGCTCGTAGTCCTCGATGGTGACGTCGTGAGCTTCGACGACGATCTGACCGTCGATCTTCACGGCCGAAAGCCTCGTGCCATCCTTCGTGATCGTCATGCTGTCCATCGGCTTGAGCACGACTCCGGCGCGCGGGCCGGTGTTCTTCTCTGTCGGTCGCCTGTCGGTGATTGTCATCTATCGCATTCCTCACAGTTGTGGGTGGCGCAGTAGCTTGCGACGGCCGCATCGAGGGCCGCTTGCGACGGCGCGCAGAACTTGACGTGGTAGGGAACGCCGCCGGCCGTGGTGCAATCGCTTTCCCAGCAAAAGTCCGCGTCCGTCATCGGTTGTCCGCCGAAAACGTGGCGCTCGGCGCGAACGACGAGGTCTGGGAACGACTCGCCGGGGCGCGAGATGAACTCGAAGTGCGTTTCTCGGTAGTCGTACTCGATCGTGTGGACGTCGTGGACCATGGCTCCGAGCTCCTGTATGGCTAGGTTCTGTCGACGCAGCGCGATGCCGAAGGCGATCAGCGCGCCCACGAAGAAGCAGATCAGTACGACGTGCCATTTCATGGGCGAGCACTACCCTACCTCCCGATGAAGAGCGGAGTATCCGGATACTTCTGGCGCAGGTGGTCCACCCAGAGCAGAAAGGGCTCCAGCCGCACCTTGTTCGTATCGAGGTCCTTGATGCTCGCGTTGATGTCGCTGAGCTGCTTCTCCATTCGTTCCGCGGAGACTTCCTGTTGGCGCCGCAGCTCGGCCGCGTCCGTGCGCTGCGTCTCCCGTGTCGACTGGAGCTCGGCGACGAGCGAGGAGATGTCAGAGCGCACACTCCCCATGTAGATCACGAGCATGGCGAGGAATGGCGCGAGCGCTCCGACCGCGGCGAAGACGTGGCCGACCTTGACCCGATTGTTCGGACCGATCTCGACCACGGACTCCTTGTCCTGCGTCATGCACCAATCCCCGCGTCGGGCGCTACTGCCCCTTCGGCAACTGCTGCACGAGCATGTAGACGCAGATCAGAAGCACCGGAATGCACCATCCCCACGGGTACGTGGCCTGCTTGACCGCCGCCAGAATCGTGCAGATGAAGGCGGCAATCGCGAGAATGATTAGAACGGTCATGTTCTTGGCTCCTATTTCTCCCTGTCCGAGTCCTGGTCGTTCCATTCCTATGCCCGGTCATCCAGGCGTTCGTTGCCGCGAGGCGTTCTCGGCCCGAGGTCGCCGATCCGCGCGTGATTGGTGCGCCCGAAGTAGAACCCGACGACGAGAAAGAACGCGGACTCCAAGAGCAGGCTCTTGCTTCTGTCGTCGGATGCCTTGGAGAACCACTGCACGAAGACGTAGATGATATTCGCCGCGACCACGCCGATCGCGATGGATGCCTGGGTCATCTCCCAGACCATGTTCAGCTTTCGCTGTCCCGCGGTGCGGAGGTCCTGTTCGCTCGTCGTAGTGGGCGGAACGGACGGCTGCGCCGGGGCGGCGGCATCCGCGTTGACCGTGGTGTTCGCTTTGTTCTCGACCATCACGCAACCCCACTCCATGCCGGCACAAGGCGCCGCATTCCACCCCGAATCCCTAGCCCACAGCCGAGTAGGGTAGAATCGCCCTCCCCGTCCAATGCCATCCCAGGAGCGATCAAGTGAACTTCCGAACCGCCTCTCTCGTCACCGCCCTCGTCGCATCTCTCGTCGCGAACCTGCGCTCGCCGGCCCCACAGATCGGCGGGGACGTTCGCGAGTTTCTCTCGCACGTGCGCATGGTCGACATGCCGGACGGCTACGGGGGAATGGTCCGCACCGTGCGCATCGAAGGGCTGAACGTGCAGATCGTCAACGGCCTCGGGCGCACCGAGGGAGTGAACGCGAGCGGGAATCTGATCATCGGCTACGCCGAGAACCCGCTGAACAATCCGCCGATGCGCGTTGGCTCGCACAACTTGATCGTCGGGCCGGGACACAACTACGGGCCGGCCGCGTACGGAGGCGTCATCTTCGGCGTCGAGAACACGCTGCTTGGCCCTTCCGGCTCGGTCACGGGCGGGCACCTGAATCGGGCGGCATGCCACTACTCCTCGATCACTGGCGGCAGCGAGAACGCCACGGCCGCGAACGGCGCCGTCGTGAGCGGCGGGCACGGCAACACAGCAATCGGCGGGGACACGTGGGTCGGCGGCGGCGAACACAATGTCGCGGCCGGCGCTAGCTCCGCAATCGTTGGCGGAGCGAACAACCGCGCGGACGGCCCCCTCTCCACGGTCAGTGGAGGAACTGCGAATGACGCCACCGGCTCCGGTTCTAGCGTAAGTGGTGGCTTCAACCGCAGCGCGATCAGCTTCGATGACTGGGTCGCCGGATCGCTCTTCGAGGATCAGTGAGCGGAGTTTCATCAGCGGGAGAACTGCACGTAGAAGTCGATTGCCGACGTCTCGGCCGTGTGCACCCAGAGCGTCGGCGGATCTCCCGCGTCCCACTCGTAGTACACGGGGAAACCGAGAACGGCGTGCAGGCCGCCATCCGCGGCGGTCGAGCTCGGGGATGCGCGCAGCAGTTTCGTGGGCGTGGCAGCCACGCTTTCCACGTTCGGATTGATGATCCAGAGCTGTGTTGCGCCCTGTGGGATCAGCACGTCAGGATCAGCTCCGGCCGCGAGCGTCGCCCCGGCCCACGAGGCATTCGACAAGTCATCCGCAACCTGGATGAGATTCCCATCGGCGCCGCCGCGGCGGGCTGTAGCCGTCATGACGCCCGCCACATTGGAGCCAACGACGTCCTCGTTTCGCCTGGTCGAGAGCGAGAACGTGGTTAGTCCGGCGGTCTGGTTCAGGGCATCCTTTGTGTTCGTCCCCATCGCCGTCACGTCCGCCCCGATCTTGATCTGGTTCGGGATGCTGTTCGTGATCGTGTCCTTGTACGTGTAGACCCGCGTGCCGCTCGGGCCGATGACCGTCATGGTCTGCCCGTCCGTCGGCAGTCCGGTGAACGTCAGATCGCGCGCGGCAGCCGCCCCAGCGGAGGCAGGACCGATCTTTTTCGGCCCCGTGTTGATCACGGTGTAATTGTCGATCGCGGGCCTCGAGATCCTGACCATCAGAAGGCCTCCGCGTTGTTGAAAGCAATCGCGTTGTAGTCGGCAGGGTCCTTGTTCTCGTCGTGGTCAGCAATGCACCCGGAACGCAGGACCGAGCCGGACGAATCGGTGATGAGCTCGTTGTTGTACTCGCCCGTGCTTCCGTTCCACTTCCGCGCACCGATGCGACAGTTTCGGATCCGGTTGTTGATGACACTGCTCGGGAGCGTCGTGCCCCACTGGAATGTCGTATTGCCACCGAGGACCCAGCAGCTACGGATGAGGAAGTTCTCGATCAGTCCATGATCCGGCGTGCCGTCTATCTGGAAGCAGGCGTTGTATCCGTACCCAGCCGGCTTAGCCGAGTAGGCCAGATTGAAGAAGCAGCGATAGGCGTCGAAGTTGCGCAGGATCCACGCGCTCTGCTTCTGCGTGGCGTCGCCGTGGACGCCGCTCTGGTACTGCCCGTTCGCGCCGATTTTTTCGATGTAGCAGGACTCAAGGCGGATACCCCGGCCGTTCAGCGTCAGGAAGTCCGCGCCAACGTCATGGATATGGCAACGCAGGAAATAGACGTCTTTGAAGTAATCGCCGTAGTTCAGGAACACCTCGTACGAGAGCGAGAAGTGCCCGAGTGCGCCATCGTTTCCAAGCTCGCAGTCGATGAAGGCGAGACCGCTCCTACCGTTGTCGAGCTTGACGCTGTAGTCGCCGGAGACCGTGCGCTTGAACCAACAGTGATCGAGCGTGACGTCGTCCGCCTTGATCGTGGTCTGTCCGTCGAAGATCAGACCGTAGTAGGTGCCGGACGAAGTAATGTTGCCGGTCCAGGTCTGCGTGGCAAACCCATGGTGCCCTGTGTTCGTTGCGCTCGGCTTCTCGGCCGCTCGCTCGCACGTGAGCGTATGCACGTTCGTCACGCCTATGTTCGTGTACCCGTTGTCGACGAGCGTGATGACATAGGTTTCGCTCGTGTCGAGGTTCTCGTTCACGAGGATCGGAACGGAGAACGTCGTGGCACCGGCCTGGACGATGAACTCGTTACTGGCGTCGAGGTCGCGGATAATCCAGTCGAAGTCGTAGCGCCCCGTCCCGCCGGTCGAGACGCGAATGGGGAACGCCGTGGTCGCGGCCGGCGTGATGGTCCCGGTGACCTCTGTGTAGAGCCCGACGTCATCCTTGATTGTCGCCGCTGCGGACGAGAATGCGATCGTGGGCGTCGGCGTGATCTTGGTCGGCCAGATCGGTAGAGCCATCGCATCAGCCTCCCGCGCCCGTCAGCGCATCGAGCAGGGCAATCAGTGCGTCCGCGGCGATCGGCACGGATGACGTGGATCCGCGCGTGATCGTCGCCACCGTGGACCAAGACGGTTCGCCGACGCCGTCCGTCCCGGCCTTCTCGATCACGTAGCCAGTTCCATCGGACTTGACGAGCAGGCGGTGATTCGTGATCGCCACGCCCGCGGTCACAGAGTAATTCTGAACGAGTGCGGCTTGGGGCATCAGGCGAACTCCGCGAGAAGGGCGTCCATGTCGGCGCGAACGATCGCGAGCTGACCCGAGAAGTTCGAGTCGGCGATGATGTTCGTCTGCTGGTCCCAGTCGGACGATGCGGGTGAGCCGGCCGATGTGCCGATCCGGTAGAACTCCTCGGTCGTCAGCTTCGTCGTCGAGCTGTAGATGCGGAGCAGCGAGTAGAGCCCAGCGGCATTTCCCGTGTACCCGTCGCCCGAGCGGATGTAGCGGTGGAACGCGCGCTCGCGGCGCACCTCGGATGCGAGAAGCCCCTGGCTATCGACGTCGTCGGGATCGCCGTTCGGCTTGAAGTACTCGACGAGGCAGTGTTTCTTCGTGTGCGCGTCGATCCCGTGGTTCGAGTTCTGCAGCGCGGGCAGGATCGACGTGCCATCCGTTGGCTGCGAGCCGCCCACCTGCGAATAGGGCACGTGCATGATGTTCCGGAACGTCTCGAAGAGATCGACGTGGATGTCGACCGGGATCGGCGACGTGCGCGGGAGCGTGCCGGCGCAGGCGGGGCCCTGCACCCAGAGCGGAACCCACGAGCCGAGGTTGTAGACCGTGCCTTTCGACTTGTCGACGAGGTTCCCGAAGTCGCCGATCGTCGGGTTTCCGACGTCATCGTACAGTGCCTTGACGCCTTTCAGGATGCCGATCTCCGTCCCGTTGTCGGAGGTGACGAAGATGTTCGTCCGCGACTTGATCGAGGCGGTGATCCCGTTCACGAGGTTGCCGAATTCGACGTCGACTGCCTCGCGCATCGAGCCGTAGTACGCCCACGCCTGGACGGCGGAGTTCGCGTGCCCGTACTGGTTCGTGTAGACCGAGCGGACCGTGTAGCCAGCGAGCGCGGCATCGTGAAATGGCGCGTGTGGCAGGTTGAATGCGACGACACAGACCCAGGGCTGGTTCGCCGGATCGTTCATCCATTCGAGAGCCTTCTGGACCTTCACCTTGTCGAGGTACTGCGCGGCGCCGTTGTAGAGCGTCGAGGCCGCGTCCCCCTTCGCGCGCGCGTAGTACCCGCCGTTGTTTCCCTGCGCGGTCGCGACGCCGTAGCTACCGTACGGGCTCACTCCGTTGTAGGGCTGCGGCTTCGTGCCGGCGTTCTTGAGAATCGCCCACCAATGGGTCCACTTGCCGACGCTGTCGAGGTGCGACCATCCGGATGCTGGGATCGCTGTGCCGCCCGGAGTCGTCGTGTTCTCGACCGTGTTCAGCGGATCGACCGTCGCATCTGTTCCACCCCAGAGATCGAGGTGCCACTTGCCGAAGAAGCCCGACTGGTAGCCCGCCGCCGCCGCGATCTCGGCCAAGACGTACTCACGCCGCTGGACATAGCCGGCCGCCCCCGGGGCCGCGACGTCGACGCCGAACTCGCCGAGCGCGTTGCCGACCCCGCCGACACCACGGTCGAGAGCGATGATCGAGCCTACGCCTGTGCGCGATGCGTAGCGGCCCGAGTACATGCCCGCACGCGTCGGCGAGCAAACTGGGTTTGAGCGCGCCTGATAGAACTGGACGGTCGCGCCGTTGTGGAACGCATCGAGATTCGGCGTGTTCGCGTAGACGCCCTTGTTGAAGAGATCCGTCTCGGTCCCGACGTAGCCTTCCGCTCCGAAGATCGAGTCGTATTTCCGGCACTGATCGACGCCCATGTCGTCGAAGTAGCAGAGCAGGATGTTGTCTTTGCGCTGTTCGATATCGACCGTCACCTTGACGCTCGGAGTCGCGGCGTTCGTGCTGACTTCGACCATGGACTAGATGCCCCTCGTGACCTGGGTGTTCACATCGAAGTTTCCTTCGACGAGCGCGAGGATGTAGTCCTTCGCGACCGTGATCTTGCCGACGCCCACCATGTCCCAGACGCCCGATGGAATCGCTGGAGTGGCGCCCTGAGTCTTCAGACCGGTCTCGGCCGCGGAGATCGTGAGGACCACTCGGCCAAGGGTCGCCGGCTGGGTAATCGTGACGCCTGTCCCGGGGAAAACGGCGCCCGCCACAGAGGGGTCCTTGCAATCGAAGAGCGGCGGGTCGGCCGACGCGATCGTCTGCCGGAACATCGCGCGCATCCCCTGGGCGAGCGCGTTCGTCACGGGATCGAAGGGTGAGAGGTCGATCGGATCGCCCGCGGCATCGACCATGTCGATGGTGATCGTGAACGTGGTGTAGGCGACGATCGCGCGCGTGCCCGTCAGGTTGAGCGATCCCGGCATCGACTACGAATCCCTCCCCGGTCGAGCCTCGCCGAGCGATGGGCCCGCGAGCGAGCCCGGGCCCCGATGTTTACCGTCGTGGATGGCGGTCTAGGCGTTCGAGAGCCCGACGATCAGGATGCTCGTGCCTGCGGCCACGGTCGCCACGGTCGCCGCGCCAGAGCGAATCTGGCCGGTCAGCTTGTACTTGTAAGAGGCACCCGGCGAGGCGAGGAAAAAGCCGTTGACCGTGTTGCGATCGAGGCTCGTGTTGCTCGCATCGACGCAGCATTCCTTGCGGCTCCCCGTGAGCACTGCGAAGGTCCCCGTATTCGGATCCTGGGTGATCTCGACGCTCACCTGAGCCTGCCCGCTGACAGTCGCGTTCAGTTGGACCGAGTAGAAAACGAGCATCGCCACCTGTGCATTCGCGACGGTGATCACGTTCGAGGCGAGCGAGAACGTGCTCGAAGCTAGGACCGTCGTGCCGAGGAGGAGGTCCGTGTCCGATCCTGAGGCGAGCGTGACCGCGCCGCCGTAGTACATGGCGTAGTGGACGCCGAGGCCTGTGATCAGGTTCGCGATCGACTGGAGCGCAGTCAGCTCAGCGATGTCCGCTCCGGCACCGACCGATCCGAGGAAGCGATTCGCCGCCGCGACGTTCTGGAGCTTCCCGTATGGGATCGCGTCGTTTGCGAATGCCGTCGATGAGAGCTGAGCTCCGCCGTTCGAGTTCGAGTGGTCGTGGTTCGCGTTCGAGAAGCTGCCGATGATCGGCGTCGATAGTGTCTTCGCGCTCAGTGTCTCAGGGCGCGTCAGAGTGGCAATCCTGTAGCGCGTCGCCCCGGGCGTGATGAAGAAGTCGGTGCCATCGAACTCGATCGCCCCGGCCTCGGGAGTCGTGAGGCTCGTTCCGGACGCGAACTTGAGCGGCGCCTCACCGGCACCGGCGGACCCTGCCCGAAGAGATATCTTCTTGTTCGAAAGGTCCTGCGAATCGCCTGTGCCAACGATGGCGCCTGAAACTCCGTGTGTCGACGTGTCCGCTTCGTGACTGGCAAGGTTCGCAACGCCAGTGACGAGCGCCGCGTCGACTTCCTCGAGAACGCTCTGCACGTCGCGTTGGTTGAACGCAGTCCCAGTCTTATCGAAAGGGACGGTTTTCGAATCAATGTTGCGTTCGCCACTCATAGCGCTGCCTGCGTCGTGCGCAGGATCCATCCGGTGACCGAGAGGTACTTGGCCGTCGCCGTCGACGTGTCCGCGTAGGCTGCGACCGTCCAGGTCGTCGCCGCCGTGAAGCGCAGTCGTTCGCCGGCGAGGATCCATACCCAGCTCTTCTCTGGCACCTGGTACTTGACGACCGCGGCATCGATGTCCGTCGTACCAGTCGTCGTCGCCGGACTGATCGAGACGACTACGTCGTGCCGGTTGACGTCGTTGTTCCAGACCTTCAACCAGATGGTATCGAGCTGGTCTGCCGTTGCATCGACGAGGTGGAGTGGCGTCACGTCCGAGGCAATCGTGTAGTCGTTCACGATCTGAATCGGGCGGCCGTTCGTGGCGAACGATAGATCGTCAGCCCATACAAGGTCCTGGGGAACCGCTGTCATGCGTACACCTCACCTCGGAGGAAAGTATCGTAGGTCGATCGGCGCGTGAGAGCCGTGCGTCGTTGGCGCACACGCGTACGGAAACTGTGGATCTTCACCTGGTAGGACGTGTTCGGCCGCGTGACGACGAGTCGGAACTGCGCGGCGGCGATGCTTACAAGGCCCGGGCGGAAGTCGAGCCATGCGCTCCAGTCTCCCGCCGCTCCGCTCGTGTTCACTCTCACCTGAATCGTGATCGTGCAGTTTGCGATCTCGCCGGGCAGGAGATGCGTCGGTCCCTCCCACGTCCACCGTAGGTTCTTCTCGTCTCCCCAGCCAAACTCCGCCATGTCCCAGGTCAGCGGGTGGACTTGCTCGGCGACGACTGCCGCCTCGAGAAAGCTCTCGCGCGGGAGCTGCGTCGCGATCGTCGCGGGGTTGTCGGGATCGCCGATCGTGTAGGTGGCCGTCAGCGCGGAGCCGGCGAACTCGAGGTAGCCACTCGTCACCTGCAGGTCTGTCACGAACGGATCGCCCGCGGGCGGAACGGCCTGCACCCAGCCGGTGCCGAACGCCTCCCATGCCTGATCGTTCCAGCGTTGCGAGTGTGCGACTGGGTGCACCGGAGGGGTCGGAGAGAAGGAGAGCGTGACCGCCTCGCTGTACTGCCCGATCTCGTTTCTGCACCGGAAATAGAGCGTGGGGCTACCGACCGTCGCACCCGACCAATCGCGCGTCGGGCCGAAGGAGAGCGCGCCGCGCTCGGAGAGGAAGACGACCGGCGCGAGGATCCAGCCTCCGCGCCGGCACTCCACGCGGTTCCCCTCTTGTCCGGCCGGAAGCGTCCAGGTGTAGACCACCTTGTCGTCGACCATGTTGGCCGCGAGGTTCGCGGGCGCACCCGGGTAGGCGCCGATGCCGATGAAGGTGTGCCGGCGCTTGGGGCAAGCGATCGGATCGAGGCGCTTGCCAGCGTGCGATCGCGTCTGGAGCGCGATGAAGAGCCGGTCGCCCGTCTCGACCTCCTGTACCGGGAACTCGGCCTCGGTCGCTGTCCCGTCGATCGCGTAGACCTGCCTCCAGGTCTGCCCGTCCTTCGAGAGGAAGATCGCGGTCGCGCCGACGTGGGTGAGCGTCGAAAGCTCGTGACTCCAGGAGACGCGGAGCATGGGGGTGAAGACGCCGCTCCGGTTCCTCACGAGGAAGTCGTCGACGCTCGTGATCGTTGGTTCAAGGGGCAGGATGTCGACGAGCCCGCCGGTTCCTCCGCCGCCCACCGTGAGAAGCGTGTCCTGTGTCAGCTCATCGAGCTCGTCGTCGTAGATGATGTCGAGGTACTCGACGAACTCGATCGCGCGCGACTTGTCATCCTCAAGCGTGATCCGCCCGATCTCGACGTCCAGGTGCTCGCCTTCGACGCAGAGGATGAAGGGCGTCCCCTTCGGGATCGGGTCCGGCGGCTCGTCGCCGGTCACCATGTAGATCGAATCGCCTGCGAGGTGCGGACCGACCCCAGTCGTCGGCTCGTGCACGCGCGGCGCGTTGAACGAGTCCGTAGCCTTATCCCACCAGTAGAGGATGTAGACCTTCGTCCCGTCGATATGGAAGTCACGGTCGGAAACCAGTTGATCCGCCCCCGGCGCATCCGTGAGCGCGCGGCCAGAGACCATTTCGGCATAGCGCCGCCCACCCGATTCGACGAGCGTGCGCGGCAGAATGTCGTGGGCGAGCCGGACCACGTCGCCGGGCTCGAAGTGCAGCGCCTCCGGGCCAAGCCGGAACGAGCCGTGGCGCACGAGGTCCTGGTACATGTTCGTCTGGAAGAGCCCCGCGCGAATAACTTGCCCGCGACTCGTGACGAATGGCATGAACGTGTGCTCGCGCCGGAGGCTCTCGATCCCCTGATCGTTCCCGACCGATCGATGCACCGCGTCCGCGGTCGAACGCTCGTAGTCGAGCTCGCGGTCGAGGAACCCAATCTCGAGCGCGTTCGGCGAGCTTTTGCCACCGCGGTATCCGATCTTGAACGAGCCCTTGCCAAGCGAGCCCATGCCTATCGGTGCGAGCGGCGTGCGCGGGCGCGCGAATTTGAACCGGAGCTTACGGCCATCTCGGATCGGGACGGCTCGGCCCACCTTGGCGGCCTCGATCAGCGCGTCCCACGCCGGCATCTGCGCATCGAACGCGCCGTTGAACTCGAAGCGCCGCTCGCCGCCTGTCGAGAGCCCAGTCGTTGCCGACCCGAAAACCGTGTCATGCCGCTGCCCGCTCGTCCAGGGATCGCCATCGGTGAGGAGTCGATCCCAGTAGACCTCGACGATCCAGACGTTACCGAGATTGACGGCCCCGTGCGTGCCGCCGTACATGATCTGCTTGATCTCGTAGCCGCCTGAGGTGTTGGAGCCGAACTCGCCCTGATTGATCTCGGGGTTCGCGCCGACCTGCTGGACGCCGTGGAAGCGGACGAAGTCGCCGACCTTCCAGTCCGAGGGCGGAGAAACCGTCTGCGGAGAGATGTCGAAGACGATCCAAAGGGATCCGCGCGTGTCGCCGTCGTCGTCCTGCGTGTCGTTGAAGTAGTAGAGGACTTCCCACTCGCCTCCGATGTCCGGTCCGATCTGGGCCGTGCCGTCGTACACGACCTCATCGCAGTAGTCGGCCCACGCCGCATGCTCCTCGAGGTCGATGTCTTTGAGCGCGTAGTAGCGGCCGAGGCCGTAGCGCTTGTTCGTCGCGATGTCGAGCGCGACCCATGCCGGATTCGCCGACCAGGCGTAGTGAAAGGTCGGGAACTCGGTCGAGTCGCGGTTCCAGATGGGAACGACCATGCCCTGTACTTCGCATGTGATGCGCGGGATCGTCGTGTTCAGCGCCTTCGAGGCCGGGATCTTGAGCGCGAGCAGCGGCTCGTTCGGGTAGGAAAGCAGCTCGTCCAGGATCGAGAAGGCGATGCCCCATTTCGCGTCATCTTGGACGAGGTTGTGCGTGGAGTCTGGGTTCACGCGCACGCAGTCCACGCGATAGCGCGCTCGTTTGAGCGTGCCCGATTCCCCAGAGAGGATGTGACCCGCAGCGGTTCCCGCGGTCGCGCCATTCACGAGCGTCGCGTCGCCCATCCAATGGCCGCTCGTGAGCTGTTGGCGGCCGTCGATGTCCCACGTCCACCAGCTTCGGAGCTCTGTTCCGATCGTGCCGTAGACGCCCGCGCCGTTCGAGTAGCGCTGGCGGATCTCGGTCGCCGAAATCTCGCGATGGAAGAGGAGCGTATCGTCCATCTGCCCGTCGAAGTTGTAGGTCGCGAGCGAGACTGCGTTCCGCCCCCAGTAGTGCGTCGAGGCGCCCCACACGAGAGGCACCGGCGCGATGTGGTGCCGCACCGCCTCGCCGTTCCAGTAGAGCTCGACCTGCTCGTTCGTCCCGCTCGCGTCCTTTTGGAAGGTGAGCGCGATGTAGTTCCAGGTCCCGACGACGATCGTCATTTCGTAGTCGGCGTAGATGTAATCGGTCGTATCCGATGTTCCGACCTGCAATCGGGCGGCAGCGACAAACGTGAACTGCGACTGGAGGAAGTTGAACGACGAGCGCAGGCAGAGCGACACGCCTCGGCGGTCGGTGTTGGTGTAGTTGCCGAAGAGGTGAATGGTCTCACCGGCCGCCGCCGGTGTCGGGAGCGACTCGGGGAAGAACCAGCACTCGATCGTGAGCACGTCGACGGAGTCGGTCACGGCGAATGGGAAGGAGCCGTTCCGTGCCGCAGTCGCATGCTGATTCGCGCCGCCCGAGTTCTCGACGTCGAGAGCTTTGCCGAGCGCGGGCGGCACGTAGTTCGCCTTGTCGAAGAAGCGGATGGTGTGGTCGACCTCGAGCGCGCCGCGCTGCACGATCCCCGTCAGGATCAGCGGCGGCAGTCGCACGTAGCCGTCTCCGAGCGGACCCCCCGTCGTGATCGGCACGCCACCGGAGTCGAGCTCGATGTAGCGCGGCTGGAAGTAGAAGTTCGTGCCGATCAGGTCCCCGTCCGATTCGGCGCGGAAGAGGCCGGACTCGCATCGCAGGCGAATCACCGCGCCATCGAACTCCTCCGCGAACGAGAACGAGACCTTGTAGAGGTCGAAGGTCGAATCCCCCGCGGTCGTAAAAAAATCCGCGAAGTTCGCGCTGCCCGGCAACCCACCGTAGGCGAAGCCCGAGTTGTCCGCCTGGATCGTCGTCGCCGCGCCGAGCACCTGCTCGACCGAGAACGCGGTCTGGATCTCGTGGAACTCCTCGATGGGCTCCTGCTCATTGGTGCCCATGCGCACCTGAGCCTCGATGCCCGGGTAGTTCTCGCCCTGATTGTCCTCGACCTTGATGCCGGTCGGGAGGTCGCCGTTCGCGACCGAAAGCCATTTCGTCGAGTCGCTCGTGCGCGATCCGATGGCGTAGACGGGCCCCTCGCCGAAGGAGATCAGCGTGTAGAGGACGGTGTCGGGCGGGATGTTCCGGACGCGCGTGAACTCGGAGATGACCGTCCCGCCGACGCGCACCTTGCCGTAGATCACGGCGATCGGCAGGCCCTCGGAGCGGATGTTCGAGATGCCCGAGAAGCCGTAGGTCGGTGAATCCTCGTCGCTTCGGCTCTTCGGCGGACCCGGCGGCGGGAAGAGGAGCATGATCGCGAGCGAGACCGCGGCGGAGACGAGCACGCCTGCGAGCACGGTGGCGAGCGTGACGCCCGTGAAGTCGCGCGGGCGCACGACGAAGGCGAACCAATCGCCGTCGACCACTGGGGAGTAGAGGTTCGATGGCGAGCCGTTGCGCCAGACGCCGATGTCGGATGGATCGATTCCTTGCGGCAGGAGGTCGAGCGCTTGCCGTGCGCGGCCCGCCTCCTCCACGATGGTCTCCCGCTTCGCCGGTTCGAACGGGTTTCGGATGATGAGCACGCGGATCACTGACCACCCCCCAAGAGCACGGGTATGGTCGAGGCGAGGCGCGCCGCATGGGTCAGCCGGTAGACCCCGACGATCCCCTGGACACGGCGCACGGGCAGCGAGTGGACCCCGTGCTCCTTCGTCGATGTGAGGACCAGGCGGTTCCGCTCGTCGACGAGGCAGGAGACGTGGTAGCCGCGCTCGCCGTGGGAGAGGATCACGTCGAGGAGCTCCGAGGCGATGACGCTGGAGGCCCCCAGGAAGCGCCAGGGCGAGGGCAGCTCGGTCTCTGCCGTCCACTCGCGCGGCATGTCGGCCGGTGCGAGGACGTGGCCCCCGCGCGCGTAGGCGATCTTGAGCGCCCCGACGCAGTCGAGGCCGGTCGCGCTGTCCTCCCCGCCCTCGGCCCACTTGATCTCGAGGAGGTCCCGGTAGTCGATGGCGCGATTCATCGCCGGCCGATCCTTCCAGCCGGCGGGATTCCGGGCTTGCCCCCAAAGCGCTTGGGATGCTGCCTCACGAGCCCGCGCGCGACCTCGTCGTCTCCCCTCGCCCGGCAGTCCTCGAGCGTGAAGCCGCAGGTCGTGAAGGCCCCGCCCACGCCGAGGATGTACCCGCACTCGGGCGAGCCGAAGGGTGCCCAACGGCAGTGGCGCTTGGTGTGCACGTAGGGTGGGAAATTCGTCTTCGCGAGGTTGTAGGCCCCGAGCGAGAAGGTCGCGACGAGCGGGGTCATCGAGGCCGAGACCACCTCGAGATCGATCCGGAACGTGCCCTCGGTGTTCTCCGGATCGAGCGCCGAGATCACGCGGATGATGGCGGGCTGCCCAATGAATCCGCCCGCCGCTTCCAGTCGCGGCGCGAGCTCGAGCGAGAGGTTCGCGACGTTGACCTCGATCGTCGGGATGTCGCCGCTCCCAGACTCGATGATCCCGGAGTGTGTGATCGGCGCGGGGTAGTAGGCGATCGGGGCACCCGCCGAGTTGACGCCGTGGTAGACGCGCTCGTTCGCCTTCGCGTACCGGAACCGCTGGGGCGGATCGTCGGTGGTCTGGATCTCGTAGAGGAAGATCAGGGGCCACTCGGACTCCATCTGATTCTTGTGCTCGGTCAGCACGTCGCTGAGAGTCTTCGGCATGGCCTAGTAGTCGTGGAGCTCCTCGAGCTCGAAGGCAAAACTCTCGACGAGCGGCGCGAGCAAGGCCGAACGAAACCGCGTGTTCTGAAACTTCACGGTGAGCGTCTCGACCGGAATCTTGAGCGGCACCGTCCACGAGAATGGGACCTCCGTACCGCGGTGCTCATCGACGAACGTCTGGAGCGTCTGGCGCTCCGTTGTGGTCACCCCCTGCGCTTGCACGCGCCACGCGCGGCGGCCCTTCCGGTACTTCATGAACACTTTCGGCGCGCCCGCCTCGTGATCGAAGCGCTCGCGCTCGTACCCTTTGATCTCCTCGACGGGCCACGAGAGGTTGCAGGTGAGCGTCCCGGTCGCGCCGTAGCGCTCGCTCTTCAACGCGACGCTCGCCTGGTCGTCGTTCCCGATGTCCGGCGGATCCGATGCCGGAAGCTCGGCCCAGGTGTCGAAGTACGCGAGCTCCCCCGCGGCCGTCGCACTCTGGAAGAAGAAGAAGCCCTCCCCAAGTCCCTGCGTTTGCGCGACCGAGCGGCCATCGACGAGCCAGCCGGCGACGACCTCGATGCCCGATTCGAGCACGTCGTTCACGGTCGGCGTGACGATGATTCCGTTCACGATCGCGCGGAGCCCGGGAAGCCCGCCGGCCGAGAAGTTCAAGACCTCGCAGTCGAAAGTGAAGAGCGTTCCCAGAGCCAACCCGAACGCCGCGAGATCAACCGAGGCGAGCAAGGTTGGTACGGTCGACACTCCCGTCTGCGAGGGGTCCAGGTGGTAGTACTCCATCGTCCAGGTCGGACCGGACGTGTAGAGCACCTTGAAGAGATAGCCGCCCTTGCGCCGGTGCAGGTCGCCTTGCAGCTCGATCGACGTGCCGGGCGAATAGTTCACCGTGGCGCGCAGCACGATTCCCATGTGTCGCTGAATCGCTGTGTTTCCACTCGCCGGCGTGATCTCCATCGAGCGGTGCTGATTCACGTTCCGCGCGACGCGCTGGCGGATGTAGTAGCCGTACTTCTGGCCCGAGCCGATCGTGATCGTCTGCCCCACTTCCACGCGCGAGGCATTCGCCACGAGCTGCCCGTAGTGGTCGAGCGTGTCCTGCGGCGATTGCATGCCGTGCAGGTCGCCAGCCCAATCGCACATGAGCGAACGGGCCTCCGCGATCGGCACGATGTCCGTCTTGCCCCTGCACGTTCTGCGCTCCCAGCGCTGGAAGAGATCGCGCAGGCGCACGAAGCCTGCCGAGACGTCGTAGAGCTCGAACCTGTCGACCGGAACGTAGGTCGTCTTCGTGCTCTCGAGGCGCGAGCTCTGCGTTCCGAAACCCCAGCGCCCCACCTGCGTGATCGCAGATCCAGAGCCGTCGATGATATTGAAAACCTGGACGTCCGTGTACGTGACTTGGCCGCCCGCCGCCGACTTGATCGTGAACCAGCACTGAATCGATGGGGTCACCGCGCCCGTGATCCGCATCCGCATCTTCATCGGCTCGCGCTGACCGAGGAATCCGGGCTGTGGAGGGAGATTCGCGGAGATGAGGACCGTTATCGTCCCAGAGTTCAGGCGCAAGAGAAAGAGCTTGTGCCCGAGCCCCGCAGCGTTGACGTGCAGAAACATGTAGCAGGAGATGTCCCGCCAGTACTCGTCTGCCATGTCGTCGCCGGTCGCGACGAGGGTGCCGTCGCGGATGCGGCCCATGACGCATACGTAGCGCGTCGAGCTCGTGGTGAGCTGGCCGCCGAATGGACGCTTGATCCGCGGAGCGAGGGTGATCTCTGCGTCAGCAACATCCGAAAGCAACCGGAACGCGCCGCAACACAACGCCTCTGTCTGCCCCGATGCAGTCGCGTCCTTGCTGTATGTCGCCCCTCCGCCCGTGGGCGCCGATGGATCATGGATGTAGCCGTCGTGCAATGTTCCCCACTGAAAGTCCACGGCGTAGCCGGTCACCGCATCCACGGCCGAGGATGGGCGCAGCCGCATGTAGAGGCTTGGGGCCGTGCCGTAGGGGAGTCCTTCCGCGAACGTGTCGTAGCTCGGGAGGATCTGGTTCCCGTCGTCGATCGTCTCCGTGGGCCGATTGAAGAGGACGACGAGAGCCGCCTGCGAGAGCCGGCAGTTTCCGCCCGAGACTTCGATGCGCGCGCCGCTCTCGAGGAGGTTGATCTCGGTCACGAGCCAGGCGGCAGCGGTCGCCGGATTCACCGCCCAGCGCCGGCAGATCAGTTGATAGGCCACGCCAGAGAGCGATCCGGTATCCCCGCCGCTGAAGTAGTCGGTGCCGCCGATGCGACAGAACTGGTCGATCTTGACCTGGTTCGAACCGGTGCCGTCGCGCACGCCGTAGACGGTCATCGCGTCACGCACGCTTACCGCGTAGAGCGGCAGGTCACCCCAGAGCCACGATTCCTTGTCGAGATCGAGCGACTCGGTCAGGTAGTCGGCGTCCCCGTTGAACTGCTCTTCGTCGATCAGGAGGTTGTGATCGCCGCCGGCCGAGCCCGTCCACTGGAGGTAATTTCCCTGCTGCGTCGGGAAGAGCGTCGCGATCAGCGGGTTTCCCGACGTGTCGGAAAGCAGATCACCCGCGACGAAACCGCTCGCCCCCTGCAAGCAATAGAACTCGTCGAAGTCGGCATCGAGATTGTGCAGGCGGATCCGGTTCGCGTCCGGATTCGTCGTGTTCCCACGCGTGTCGACGTTCGTCCTGATAAGCCCGGGATCGTCCACCCCGTTCACGCGCACGCGCAGGAGCCCAAGCGTGTCGTGAATGTAGACCGCGACCTCGATCTGGTAGACGGCGCCCGCGACGAGAAGCGGGCCGGTCGCGTCCCACGGACCGCCGCCGCTGACGCCCGTCTTCACGCGCAAGACGCCGGTCGTCGTGTAATAAAGGCCGAGCTGCTCGGAGGATCCTGAGTTGAACGCGAGCACCAGGCGCTCGGTCCCGATCGAGTTCGGCCGGACGATCACGTGCGCGATCAGCGTTTCCTTCGGGCCCGCGAGCGTGAGCAGGAGCTCGTTCGGATTCCGAATCGCGCGCTGAGAGTTGCGCAGGCCATTGACGATCGAGCCGATAATGCCTGACCACACGTAGCCGGCGACGGCCGAGGCCGAGCTATTCTCCCGGAGCTTCCCGACGTCCCCGGCGGGGAAGTGATCCCAGGACGTGTAGGTGAGGATCCCCGAGATCGACACGGCTCACCGCTTCCACTTCCGGATCGCTTCGACCGATGCGCGGCGCGTGCCGTTCGAGACGGAGACGAAGATCGCGTCCTCGATCTCGCGCGCGTGGGAGAGAATCACATCCGCCGCAGTCCGCGGATCGAGGCTTCCCACGTTGAGCGTGACCGGCGCCTGCACGCTCATGCCGCTCTGACCGCGCTGGCTCTCGCCCACGAGCTTGACCGGGATCTTCCTGTCTCCGCCGAGAGGCACGAACGCCTCGGCCTGGGTGCGGCCGTGCCTGCCGAAGACCGCGACCTGTGGCGTGTCGGCGATGCCGCCCATGTCGTAGCTGCGGACGGGGATCGCGGTACGCGCGAGGCTTTCAGCGAAGGCTCGCGGGATCTGCGAGCGCCCGATCATTGGGGCGTAGACCGTGCCGCCGCGCTCGGCCTGGCGCGTTGTCACGCCCGTGATTCCACCCGCACCGCCGCCGCCGCCTCCACCGCCCCCTCCGCCACCGAATGCGCCGGATACTGCGTTCAGCAGCGCCCACTTGATGATGAGCTTCGTCAGCTCGCGCAGGATCGACTCGGCCCAGCGGTCGAAGTCGCGCTCGCTCGATGCCAGCGTGCTCGCGAGGCTGTCGATCCCACCGCGGATGAGGCCGATCGAGTCGGCCGCGGCCTCGGCGCCGAGAGCGCCCGCTTTGAACTGGCGCGACATCTCCTCGAAGTTCGCCTCGAAGCTCTTGCCGAAGTCGTCGCCCTCGGTGAGAGCCTGGAGCTCTCTTCGCCGCGCGATCTTCCCCGCGTCGATCTCGGCCTGAATGCGCAGCCGGTCGGTGACCTTCTCGATGAGCTCGAGCTCTGCTCGGAGTTGCTCCTGCGTGATCTCTCCAGCCGCCTCTGCCTCGCGCGCCGCATGCGTCCAGTCGGCCGCGAGGTTCTGCACTTCGAGACGCGCGCGCGCCATCTCATCGAGCTCGGCGGCGAAAGCCTGCATGCGCAGGTCGTGCCCCTGCTCGCGCGCCTTGCGGTCCTCCTCCGCCTGGAACTCGCGGAGCCGCGCCTCGATCTCGGCGCGCCGCATGAGTTCCTGGCTCACCTCGGAGATCGCCAGACGCTCGGCCTGATACTGCTCCTGGCTCAGCTTCCCGGAGGCGAAGGCCGCGTCCGCCGCATCTTGCCACGCGGCCGAGATGTCGAGGACTTCCTGGCGCAGCGCCGCGGCTTCGTCGATCTCGGAGCGAATGGCTTCGATTCGCTTCTGGCTTTCGGCGTCGCCCGCGAATTCCTTCGGTCGCAGCTCGTCAAGCCGTCGACGTAGCTCGGTCACGAAGTCGGGTATTCCCTGACCGCGCTCGCGCGCCGCCCCTTCGGCCAGATCGAGGAGCTTCGCGTACTTCTCGATCTCGCGTTCCAATAGGTCGGGCTCTAGCGCCCCTGACAGCTCCTCGACGTTGTCCTTGAGGACGAGGAACACCTTCCCCATCTGGTCGAGCGAATCTGTGGTGAGCAGGGTCCCGGCGCGTAAAGCTTCGAGATCGCGCTTGATGCGGAAGGCGAGGACGTCCTCTGTGAATTGGAGCGCGGCCTCAACGTCTCGCGACGCCTTCGGAAGCTCATTTCCGGTCTTGTCCCGAACACTCTCTTGGAGCTCTTTTAGCTGTTCACGCAGGAACTTGACGTTATTCCCGAAGCGCTTGAAGGCTTCGTCCCCCGGGCCGAGGCTGTTGACGGCGGAGATGATGAAGCCGCCCATATCCTTGAAGGCAAGCGCGAGCTCGTTCGTGGCTTTCGCGTAGTCCTCGGAAAGGTTCTGGCTGCGCTCGATCTGTTTGTCGGTCTCGCCCGCGCTGTTCGCGATCTCCACGAGCGATTTCCCGAACTGCCCGTAGCGCGTCGTCGTGAGCTCCGTCGCACCGGTGAGCGCGCCGAAGGAGGAGAAGAGATCGGAGAGCGCCTGGCGATTCCCCTGCGCGCCACTGTGGATCTTCTCGAGCACGCCCGCGAAGCCGAGGCCCTTGATGTTCTCCTGGTCGAGCTCGAGGCCGAGCGCTTTCGCTGCTTCGCGCGCCTGGTCTGTTGGATTGGCGAGCGTGGACATGATGCCCTGGAGCTCGCCGAAGACTTGGCGCGTGGGGAGCCCGGCCGCTTGCAGGGTCGCGAGTGCCGCCGCGATCTCCTCGAACTCGAAGCCCATCTGCCTGGCGGGCACGAGGAGCTTGGCGAGGAGGCCCGTGAACTCGGGGAGCTCCGCCTCCGAGAGCCGCGTCAGGACGGTCAACATGTCCGCCATGCGCGGGACCGTCTCGTCGTTGATCTCCTGGCCGAGGCCGTCGAGCGCCGTCGCGATCGCGGTAACCCCTCCCTCGGTCTCGCCGAACGTCGCGCGCGCGAGCCGTGCGCCGCCATCGAGAAGCGCCATCGCCTTCGTGGCGTCGCCGGCCGTCTCCTTCAGCGCGACGAATGCGCCGCGCCCGACCTGCTGCGCACCACGCCCGAGCTTCGAGGAGAGCGCGTCGATCTTATCGCTGATCTCCTCGATCGAGCCTGCGGCACCCTCGGAGGTCGACGAGATCCGCGCGAGCTGTTGGTCGAAGGCAAGGAAATCGCGCGTGCCCTTGGTGACGATCGCGAGCGCGGAGCCGAAGCCCGCGAGCGCCGCGATCTGAGGAGCGAGCCGGTTCCCAAAGGCGAGGAGCGAGCCGCCCATGCCCTTGATGCCGCCGTCCACCTTCCCCGCCTCGAGCGAGACGACGCCGAGCGTCCGCCCGTAGTCGGCGGTCCCACCCTTCGCGGCCCGGAAGTCCTCGGCGTTCCGCCCGACCGCCTGTCCCGCCGCGTAGAGCCCAAGGCCGAGCGTGTCGAGCGACGCATCGACCGCCTGGAAGCCCTCGACCGCCTGGCTCGTGCCCGCCTGGACGGCCTGCCCAGTCGCATAGGACTGGAGCCCGAGCGAGCGCATGGAGTCGTCGAAGTCCGCGACCGCTCCGGCCCCACCCACCGCGACATCGAAGGCGCCAAGCGTCGAGCGGAACTCCTTCGTCTGGCGCTCCGCCCCCTGGATCGCGGTCGTCGCCTCCTGCATCGACCGCGTGATGTCCTTGCCGAGGCCGAGGAAGGCGGCGTCCATCGCCTTCGCGTTCGTGACCGTCTGGAGCTCGACCTTCGAGAGCTCGCGGCCGAAGCCCACGAGGGCCGGGCTCGCGAGGTCCTCGAGCTTCAGGATCGCACTCAGGACGGCGTCGTCAGCCGCCACGGCTCTCCTCCTCGTCGTGCTCGGCTGCGGCGAGCTCGTTCTCGAGCGCGTTGACGAACCAGAGGAACGACGGATCCTGATCGGTCCAAGTGCCCGGCGCCGGCAGAAAACCCTTCTTCAGCCAGCCGTACGCGCGCAGGGCAGCGCTGATCTCCGGCGACTGAAACGAGCTCGGGCAGCGGAGCATGAGCTTTCGCCCGTTGCCCTCGCATGCTGTGCAGGGCGAGCAGCCCTCAAGCCGCGAGCCGTTGCAGGTCGGACAGGTGATCGCGTAGCGTGGCTCAGACGCCGGAGCGTCGCAGCCGTACTTCTTCCGCACCTTCGCGATCGAGGGATCAAGATTCGGGCACGAGCCGGCGCTCCGCCCCCCGCACAGCTCAGGGCAGGCGGGGAGTCCCTCGGTCACGATGCCGCGGGCGACGGCGCGGATTTTTCCACGTCCGATTCCTCCACTCCGTCTGAGAGCGCGGCGACTCCGAGTTCGGCCATCTGCCCCCACGAGAGGCGATCGAAGAACGCTTCGTCTCCATCGAACACGATCGCGGCTCCGGTGCTGTCGCGCAGCGGGTGATCCTTGTCCACTGCGACAAGATGCGCCTGCACAACCGCGAGGATGCGGGCATGGCGTCTTCGCTCTGCTCCGGCTCCACGATGCTCGTCGATGTCGTCGAAGATCGGGGCCTCGACATTCTTGGGCGGACGCTGCAAGTAGAACCACGTCTGCTCCTCCTCGGGCCGTTTGCGATCCTCGCGCAGCACGTACTTTCGCCGTCGTCTGGGATCGAGGGCGATCGCCATGTGTCAAGCTCCTATCAGGGTGCGTCGATGTAGTAGGTGAGGACGATCTCGTTCTCGCCGCCGATCGAGGTCAGGGTATTGGAGGCGCCGAGCAGGTTGCCGAGCTCGCCGCCCGTGCAGATGAAGGGCATCTCGTCGGTCATGATCCCGTTGCGCTCGCCGCGATCGCCGCCCGAGAACTGGATGCCCGGCATCGTGAACTTGAAGCGGTTCGCGTCGACGGAGCCGACCGTCGCGCGCAGGCGCGAGATCGTCCCGTTCACGAACTTCTTCCGGTAGTTGACCGGGGTGTCGACAGTGAGTGTCGCCTCGGGATCGAATGTTCCCGAGCCCGCGCGCGTGGTCCCGGTGAACGCCTCGACGGCACCACCGGCAACGCCCGCGTGGATTCGGAGCTGAGGATCGTTGCCGAGATTGAAGGTGATTTTGCCGAGCTCCGGCTCGATCTCGCCGGTCGTCCCGTTGACCGTCTCGTCCGCAAAGCCCATAGCGGAATCCTCGAAGATCGGCGGCAGGCCGAACTGGTAGAGGATGCCCGTGAGCATCGTCGCGTCTTCGACGCCGGTCGCCTTGTCCATGATCCCGACGCCCGTGAAGGTCATCATCACGGGGCGATTCGCGAGCGCCTCGAACTCCCAGTTTCCGCGGAATCCGCGGATCGTCGTCGCCGTGCCGTCTTCGTAGAGGCGGAGCGAAGCGGTCGGCCAGATGAAAAAGGCTTCGCCGCTCGAGCCGCCGACGACTTCGGTGCCGGCCACGAGGTCGAGTCGCGAGAGCGTCTCGCCGTTCGTGAACGTGCCGCGAATCGGCTTGTAGAAGATCGTGGTGTCGGTCGCCACGACGGCCTTCCAGACCACGCCGCGCGCGTTGCTCGTGTTGCCCTTGAACGCGACGCCGACGCCCCAGCCGCCGGTAGCCGAGGCGATCGTGATCTGTTTCACGACCTCCTTCCATGGATACCAGGAGTAGGCTCGCGCCGCGGTGCGCACGGACGGCGTCGCCGTCGCGCCGGTTGACCCACCAGTGAGCAGACCCGTCGCGTTCAGCGTTCCAGTGACGGGCTCGAGCAGGATCGAGGTCGCGCCGGTGAACGTGTCGTGCATGACGCGCGCCGTCGCGGACGACACAGCCTGGGTCACAAGTTCCCCATGCCGGAACGGCCCGCCGGTGATGGCGCCGATCGTCAGCTCGTCATTGAGTGGCCCGCGGCGCATTCCGCACGAGCGCAGGATGAGGTCCCACGCCGGGAGAGCCGTTGAGTCGACGATGCGCGTCCCACGCATCTCGGTCTTGAAACTCACGCGCCCCGTGACGAGCCCCGCCGCGTCCGCCGTCTTCGTCAGCGAGTCGTAGACGAAGTTCCGGACGATCATGTCGACGTTCGGACCGATCTTCGGGTCCTCGATGAGGAGCGTCGCGTTCGCGCCCGAGCCGATGCCGGCCGCCAGAGATCCGGCGGTCACTTCCTCGGCGATCACGAGCTGTTTGCGTTTGACTGTCAGCGGCATGGGTCTCTCCTCACGTCACCACGCTGGGATTGTCGTGGACATGTCGGTACTCGATCCGGTACTGCGCTCGGCAGATTGCGAGTGGCTGAGTCGTCTCTGCCTCGAAGACTTCCTGACTCGTGGCCGTCAGATAGGCGGCGAGCCCGTTCAGTTGCTTGTCCTGCTCGAAGCGCTGAGTGATGTCCGCGAGAAGCCAGCGGAGCTCGTTCTTCCAGGTCGTCGAGCCCGTCATCGTACGGAGGCCCGCCACGATCGAGAGCATCAGCGAATGACGAATCATCCCGGTCGTGTCGTCGAGCACCTGGTCGGACTCGGGGATCACGAGGGCAAAGGGCCCCGTCACGCTCCCAAGTGAGATCGCCGCGCCGTCGTAGACGCGCACCTCGCGGAGCGTATGGTGGTAGCCCGTGCCGTTGATGTCCGTCAGATCCGAGCGGACCTGATCGATCACACGCACCCCAACCGGTTCGCCGTCGTCGGGGTAGGCCACCTAGAGCGCCTCCTCGAGCTCGCACGAGACCTGGTATTGATCGCGGTGCGCGCGGTGAAAGGTGATCGAGGGCGGACCGACGAAGCGCACCTCGAATGCGGCGCTCCCGTCGATCGGCGTCCAGTCCATGCGCAAGACGCCGCCGAGAGACTCGTCCCAGAGCTCTCGGATCTGGAAGACCTCGGCGTCGGTCGCCTCCGGCCAGCGCAACGGAATGCGGCGCGTCGGCCGCTCGTAGATTTCCCGCGCGTCGACGAAACCCGAGGCGGAGTCCGACTGCAGCGCAGCCCGGTCGCTGTCGGTCTGGAGCGCGTACTTGAGGCCGTCCACAACGAAGGCGATTGCGGCCACTAGAACGCCTGGCCTTTCCCACTCGCGCGCGATTGCTGAGCTGCGCGCACGGTGCGGATCGCTTTCGCGACCGAGGCCCGGAGCTCCTTCGCGCGCTCGGGCGCGCTCTGCTTCACGAGGTCGCGGAATCCGAGGCGCGGCTTCAGGCGCACGCTCGCCTTGAGGGCCCAGAGGTTCAGCACTTCCTTCCCAAAGAGGGGATTGAGCGGCTTGTAGCGGATGATCGGGACGCCGTGCATGACCTGGATCCAGACCCGATCGGGCTGTTGCTCGAAGAGCGCCTTCGCGGATGGGAAGCGCGGCACGCCCGCGGCCGTCAGGTTGTCCGGCAGAGGCAGTGTCAGGAACCGCTTCTTCGCGCGGATGACTCCGCCGTGCTCGTGGATCTTGATCCGACGCGCGGTCTCGGCATCGCCGACGTAGAGCGTCAGGCGCAGCCCCGCGATCGTGCTCGCCTTGGCGTTCTCGTAGCCGACGGTCGCGCGCAGTCCGCCCGAGCGCGACTTGAGGAGGTTCTCCGAGAGGTTCCGGTAGAAGGGCGGCCCGCCGACCGGCGCCTTGAATCGATCGAACATCTTGCGCCGGTAGCTCTCGCCGATCCGGCCCATGCCGAAGCGCAGCTCCTTCGCCGCCTCGCGCGGGAAGCGGCGGATGAGGTCGGTCGCGCCCTTCGTGTCCCAGCGCAGGCTCACGCGGCCCTCCGATGCTGGGCGAGCACGTTCTCGACTTCCTTCAGGAGCCCGTACTGGCCCTCGAAGGATGTTCCGCCGCCCATCGGGACCGTGACGTTCCCGCCGAGCATGCCGCGGCGCTGCAAGAGGTAGATCACCTGTCGGTCCGCGGCGCCCGCGAGATCGGGCCAGGCCGTGATCAGGTTCGCCACCGTGGTGCCGAGACCGCCCGTGTACTTCACCCGGACGTAGCCCGGATCCGCGCGCGTCTCGAAGAGCAAGCGCAGCCACCCCGCAGCTTTGTTCAGGATGAAGCTCTGGGTGGTGATGAGCGAGAGCCCCGTCCCGGTGTCGGCCCCGTAGTCCACTGTGAACGTGGCCGCCCCGTCGATCGGCTTCGCATCGAGCGAGACGATCTTCGCGAAACGGCGCACCTCGTAGAGTTCCGTGCGCTCGACGCGCAGCGCGTGCAGCCCGAGGAATCGCACGAAGCGCGCCGACACGTCGCCGATCAGCGTCGCGATCAGGGCATCCAGATCGCCCGTGTCGATTGAAGGCGTGTAGAGCGCCTTCACTCGCTCGAGCGTCGTGAAGTCCTGGACCGAGAGCTGACCGTCGAGGTTCATGCGGGCGCGACCACGCAATGCCCGGCAAAGGCCGGATTGTTCACGAGCTCGCCCGGCACCTCGTCTCCCTGCGAGTAGCTCTTGCCCTCGTGCAGGACGTGATCGCCTGCGCAGATGACGTAGCGCGCGGCGGGCTTTCGCACAGCGGGAATCGGCGCCTTCACCGGCTCGCGGTGCACGCCTTCCTCGCGCGTCTGGTAGTCCTTCGGATTCTCCATGCTCAACCTCGCGTCGCCTTCGGTAGGGTTTTCGGATCGACGCCGAGCCTCTCGGCCTTCGCCGTCGCGTTCGCCGCCTCGCGCGCGGGCTTTTCCTTTTCGCGCACGTCGTACTCGCGGATCTTCACCTTCATGGATGCGTGCATCCGCAGGCTGAGGATGGCCACGGGCTTTCGGCCCTGCACTTCCGCCGCCTTCGCCGCCAGATCCTCCAGTCGCGTGAGCTCGGCTTCGTCGATCTCGGCCACGAGATGCGGCGTCAGCTCGACGATCCTCGCGAGCAGGGGGTGCGTCGCGTCCACGACTTCTCCGCCGCGCGCCCACAGGTGTTGGTTGTTTTCGGTGGGGACGCCTGGGAACACGAGCGCGCGCCCGGGCTTGACCCGGTAGAGCTTGCGCGCTTTGAGCTCTTGCTGTGCCATCGCTTTGGTGCCTCGAAGCTGGAAAGAGGTTTAAGAAGTGGCGGGCCGTCGAGGGGTGCGCCCGGCGGCCCGCCGGAATCACAGTTCAGAAGGGAATCACTTCACGTCGAACGCCAGAGCGACCACGTCGCCGGTGCCCGGGTTGAACAGGGCCGGAGTGAACGCGACCGTGTTCTTCGGGTTGTCGGGAATGACGCTCGCCCCGCAGGTGAACGTTCCGCCGGTGCCGCCCGTGATCGAGATTTTCACGAAACGACCGGCGACAAGGGCGGAGCACTTGACGTGTCCGACCTTGAAGAGGTTGTCATCGCCGGTCGCGAAGGTGATCGTCGTTCCCGGGACGGCCGTGTAAGTGCCGGCCGCGGTCGCCGATTCCTTGACGACGAGCGTTGCCGTGCCCGAAGTCGCGGCGTTGACTCCGCCGTTGAATTCGAGCGTGAAGCCCTCCCAACCCTTCGTGTCGATGGCGTCGGAGAGGACTTCGGTGTCAGCGCCAACAGCTTGCGTGGTGATCGCACGCGTGGGCGGCATGACTCGGGGGTCGACAGCAGTACCAACCATGTGTTTGCTCCTTCCGCGTTAGAACGCGCTGAGGTCCTGGCCCGTGATGACGCAGAAGGCGTTGGGCTGGAACACGCCGACGTCCATGTCGAGATAGGCGACGATGTGCGTCTGGCGCTTCTGCAAGGCGTCGTTCGCCACGTTGGACGCTTCGAGCATCATCGTCCCGAAGGTCGCGATGATCGATTGCCCGAAGTCTCCGAAGATCGTCTCCGCTTCCGTGCCGCTCGCGAGCAAGCTCGTCTGCACGTACGGGTAGCCGAGGATCGTCTTCTGGTTCGCCTCGCCGATGATGTGGCGGTTGAACTCGCCGTGATCGGCGCTCGTCGCCTCGCTGCGAAGCCCGCGGAGCCAGCGAATCAGCTTGACGCACGTCGCCCACTTCGCGTTCGTCATCACCACGTCGTCGGTGACGAGAGCTTCCTCGACCTTGAGGAGAGCCAGGTATTGCGCGTAGACCTGCGCGTTCGTGACCGCGGCGCTGTTGCCGGCCTGGTTGTAGATGCCGAGCGGCTGGTCGTCGATGCCGGTGCCCTTGAGGTAGTACCGGTTCATCTGGATGGCGATCTCGCGCGCCATCATGTTTCGCAGGATGTTCTCCGCGCCCTGCCCGTAGGTGAAGAAGCGCCGGGACACCTTCGAGAACACTCCGACCACGTGGGGCCGAAGGCTCATCATTCCGAAGGTGGGTTCCGTCTCGGCGAGCGCTTCGTTCTCCTGCGCTCCACCCGCGGTGACGGTCGTCAGCTCACGTGGAATCTCGATCGGGAAGGTCGAGAAGTTCTCCTGCTGCGCGCCGAGCTGCGAAGAAACGAGCTGGGGGCGCAGGAGCGGGATGAAGCGCTCCGTCAGAACCGCGCCCGGGACGAGGAACGCGCCACCGGCACCGGTGTCCGTCTCGTTTGCCGCGCGCGCTTCGTACTCGGTGTTCTTGTGGCCGGGAGCCTGCGCCATCTGGCGCGACATCTCCCACTCCATCGACGCATCGAAGGCGCGACCGTCGAAGGTCCCCTTCGTGCGCCCGGCGAGGAGCGAGGTGTAGACGTCCATGAACGAGAACTCTTTCCCGTCCGGCCGCTTTGCCTCGTCCGAGCCGGGCAACATGAACTTCGCGTTGCCCGCCTCGATCGCGTCCGTGCGCTTCTTCAGGTCGTCGAGACCCGCGCGCAGCTCGACCATCGCGTCATCGACGGTGACCATTCCAGCCCGCACGGCGGCCGTCAATCGCGCGTGCAACTGCTCCTCGAGCTCTTTGCGCTTTGCCTCGGTGGAGACCGGCGGCGCGCCATTGGCAAGTTTCACCATGTCAGGTTCCTTCTCCCTCGTTCGCAGTCGCCGATGGCGTGAGCGCGAGCGTCGCGTCCAGGTCTTCGGGGGTGCATCCGAGATACTCGGCGTAGAGGTCAACGAGACCTCCGCCGCGCTCCTCTTCCTCGGGGTCCGGCGCCTCATCGGCGCTCGTGTTCTCATCGCGTGCGTCGGAGAGCACGGCCTCAACCGCGTCAAGCGTCGCTCGCACCGCGCTCATCTCCGCTTCGAGCTCGGCAATGCGCGCTTCGAGCGCTGCCTCGCGTTCGGTTTCCGCCATATCCTCGCTCCTCTCCAGCACTCCAGACGCCACGATCTGCGGCGCGTTGACGTGCTCGGCGCCCGACCTGAGCGTCCACGAGATCGCCGCTACGTCATTCGGGACCGTTCCGCTCGCGGTCACTTCCGCCGGCACCGCGCGCAGCTCATCGCCGACGAGCTCGAACGCGAATGGAAGGCCGGGGACTGGAACGACCGTCTTCGTGGGCACGCCGTAGACTCTCCCGCGCAATTCGTCCGCGAGTTCGCGGCGGAATTCGCCAGATTCGATGCCGCGCATGAGCCGCGCATTGAACTCGGCGTAGCGCTGCGCGTTCGCGTCGGGGTCCATCCCGATCGGGACTGACGAGCCTTCGACGAGCATGCATTCCTCAAAGACGCTCGACATCTCGCCGAGCTGAAACTTCTTCTTCTCCGCCTCCGTCTTTGGGAGCCGCGAAGCCTTGATGCGGAACCCGACGGAGAATCCCGGCATGAAGTTGCCAGCGACCATGGCATGGATGCCGTCGTTCCACTCGTTCATCCCGAGCGGGGTGAACTCGGCGTCGCCTGTCAGCGCGTTGAATCGGCCGACCTTCGCGCTCTTGTCGAGATTGCCGATGCGGCCGAGCCAGGGCTTGATCTCATCGAGATTGTGTGCCCAGAGGAACGGACGTCCGCGCTGTTCAAACTCGGAGAAGTCCCATCCGGACTGGATGATGACGTCTTTGAAGTGGCCGACGCCCTTCTCGACGCTCATGACGTATGAGATGACGCGATCGCCGGCCCCGATCTCCCGCACTTTGCCGCTCTCGCGTCGCCAGATGATCTCCTGGTCGGCAAGAATCGCGGCGCGCTCCTCAACCGGCACGGCCGCGAGTTCCTCGAGCGTCAACAGATCGTTCGCCCACTTGCGGGCGATCTCGCGCAGTTCTGTCACGAGTGAACCTCCTCGAACTCAGCGGCGAGCGCTCCGCAGCGACAGCCGATGCTTTCCTCTGGCGGCGCGTTCGGATCCATCGGCCAACGCACGTTCGGCGCGAACTCCTGACCGAGCGGGACGATCATTCCGTTCCTGGCCTGATGCGCGAGGCGCGTAGCGTCGTCGTCCTCGGCGACCCACTCGATCATGGACACGCCCGAGTCCTTCATCTGATCGACGGCGCCGTTCTGCCGCGCCCAGTTCGTCTCGGTGCGAGCGATCATCATCGCCCGCTGTTCCTTCGTCGCGAACGCCTTCGCGAGCTTGCCCTCGAGCTCGGGCAGGTTGCGGCGGAGCAGCTCGCGCAGCGAAGCCTCTGGGCCTGCATCGCCTGCGAAGACGCGCAGGATGGTTGTGCGAACTTGCTGCGCGAGCGTGCTCGTTACTCCCTCGGCAAGCTCTGCGACGTGGGCCGCGAGCTTCTCGAGAATGCGCGGTGACGTGATGTCGAGCAGCGCCTTCCCGATGTCCTGTGCCGCGCGCTCGGCCCCGTCCTTGTAGATCGCGCGCATGCGCCCACCGGTGAGCGAGCGCATCGATCGCGCCCAGCGCTCGAGCGCCTGGTCGAGGAGCTTGATGTCTTCGACGGTGAGCTTGTCGCCCTTGGAGACGATGACGTCGAGCATGGGCGAGGCGCGCGTGAGCACGCCGTCCTCGGAGCGTCGGCCCGCGGCGATGGCGCGCAGGTGTGCGATCTCGGCGGCCCCGAAGCGCCGGAACCAACCGGCGAGGCGCTCCCGAATCTTCTCGTCGCCCTCCTTCGTGACCGCTCGGCGCGCACGCGCGGAGAGCAGAGCTCGGCGGGAAAGGGCAGGGACGGGAAGAGTTCTCGCGGGCTTCCCGTCCCCGTCGCCTCCGGCCTCCAAAGCCGGATCCTCTTCCTCGTCCTCTCCATCGTCCGGGGCCAAGTCACCAGGTCCCGGAATCTCTTCCTCGGTCTCCACCCGCGAGAATGCGGGCGAGATCAGCTTGACACTCCCGAGCTCCGGCAGGTCCGTGTCGGTCCCCTGCAGGTGCATCGCCTCGTCGAAGGAGACGCCGATGCCGAGCGCGGAGGTGCGAGCCGCTTTCTCCATCTGCTCGCCGCGAATCTCCTTCAGCGCCGAGATGTGCGAGGCGTCGAATGCGGGCCAGCCCTCCCATGCCGCATCGCTCGAGGCGAGCCGCGCGAGCAAGCGGTTCCGCACCACGTCGCAGACGTTGCGGCCGAAAGCGAGCACTCCGTTGACCCCACCCCAGTGCTCGCGGTGCGCCGTCGAGACGTTGTTGTAGGTCGCCGAGTCGTAGACCCCGACCACGGGCCCGGGCACGCCGAAGATCGCGAGGATCGTGTCGCGCCCGTTCTCGAGGAGCGTCGAGTAGTCGGCGACGTCGATGGTCGAGGGCTTCGGTGTCACCTTCGCCGTCGAGTCGAGCAGCGTGTAGCGCCCCGCGTTCTGCGATTCGGACTCCTCGTCGAGCACGAGCTTTCGGCGCTCGAGCTCGTCCGCCGCAACGCGCTCCTGGTAGGTGATCCAGCATCCCGGGTCGCCCCCGTGCTGGAGCGATGCGTCGAGGAAGCGCTCCGCCTGGTACATGAGCGCCGCGGTCGCAAAGGCGCTCTCGCCGTCGCCGACGCCGTGCAGGAGGTTCTTCGGGTCGTGATCGAGGAACGAGACGACCGAGTGCGCGGGGAACTCGATCTGCGCGCCGGCCTTGCCCTTGTAGCGGTAGGCGATGGGGAAGCCGAGGTCGTTTGTCTTCACCTCGACGGCCGAGCCGCGCACGATGATGAGAATCTCCGGCGCTTCGGTGAGGCGGAGGAGCTCGGGGTTGCCGGCGAGCGGCTTCCCGTTCCGCTTGGCGAGGAACCAATAGCATTCCCCGTCGAGGCAAAAGAACTTGACGTGGCACTGCCAGAGCTCGGCCTGCGTCAGGAGCGGATTCGGGTTCGCGAGCAGGCGCAGCAGCGGGTGGTTCGCGATCGGCTGCGCGTCCTTGTCGGTCGCGGAATCTCGGTCGTAGACGACGAGCGGGAGCTGGGAGAGCCCGCCCGCCTTTGCCTTGACCGCGATCCGGACCCAGGGGTTCTCCGCGTAGACGTCGGTGAGCTGCTCGCCGCCGGTTGATGGCGAGATCGAGAAGCCGAGGCCCTGGATTACGTCCTGTCCGCTCGAGCGCAGGTTGAGCCCGGGGATCTGCGAGCGACGCGCCGGAGAAGGGCCGATCTCGGAGACGGAGTAGCTCCCGCCGACGAGCTCGCGCTGTTTCCTTTCCGCTCGAGCCGACCACTCACGGTCGTGCCCGTTGACTTTGGCCTCCACCATGGGCAGGCTTCGGTCTAGAATTGAGCGCGCGTCGAGGGGTAGCGTTTGGGGGGATGTTTACCACCGTGGATGGCGTCACTTGAGCGAGTCGGAGTGGTCCGGTCGGGAGCGAAACGGGCGTTTCCAGCGCGGGCATGCGAAGCTTCCGGGCGCCGCCTCGTTCCCGGTCGGTCATCCCTGGTTCGGCCCGCCGCGCCTCGGTGCAAAGCGACTGCGCGCGACCTACGGGATCTGCCTCTCGATGACGCAAGCTGAGCTCGTACAGGCCCGCGCGCGCGCTGAGGGGATGACGATCTCGGCCTGGTTTCGGAAGCTCGCAGAGCGTGAGATCGTAATGAGAGCGAGGAAGAGCTGATGCCCTACACGAACCTGGCCGCGACGGATCGGATCTCGGACACGCGGGCGGTGCTGAACGGGGTGAGCACGAGGACCGACACTCTCGACTTCGTGAGGCATTGCGATTCCGCGGCTGGCACGGCGCCGGTTCTCGTCGAAGACGGACTCGCGCTGATCGAGGAGTTCGCCCTCTCTGATCGCGTCTACTGCCTCTGGCGTATTCCGCCCGAGATCGATCGCACGGTGAATGCGACGCTCACGCTCGACCTATGCACGCGCGGTGCCGAGGCGTCGAAGAATTGCAGCTTCGACCTCGCCATTCTCTCGATGAACTCGTCGGGCAACACTGCGATCGGAGCCGCAACGGGCACGGTTCAGATCGTGAACAGCGCGCTCCCGACTTCGAATGACGTGATCTGGAAAGCGACGGTGAGCGTCCCGGTCGCGACCTACTTCACGTCCGCGACGATCGAGGCGCTGTCGATCAGGATCACGCGCGTGGCCGCGGCTGCGGATCCGACTGCGGCGGTGGGGGTGATGGGAGTGGCGATCACGTTCGGCGTGGTGAGGTAGCGCGATGGGCTTCTCCTGCATGCCGAGCGCGCAGTCGATCATGGAACTCAACGTCGCTATTCCGTTCGTCGTCTATCGTGGCCCAACGACCCAACCGTCTCGACGACTGCACGGCGGGCGCCATCGATCGCGACAGAGCCGAGTAGCTCTCAGGCGGGATTACGCGCGCTAATCAAACGCCGCCCCGCTCTGTCTCGCCCCGCGCAACCGCCTGCGCCGCCTCTTGACCGCCGAGAGGATGGCTGGTCCTCCATGTAGCATCCGGCTCGGCGCCCGCGTCTCGCGCAGGGCCAGCACGTCGGCGTCGGCGTGGTCAGGCGAGCGCCCATGCCGCGCGATGATGTCTTCCTTGGGCTCGAGGAGGATGAGCGGCCCGTCCTTCCCGATCTCGCGATCGAAGCGCGCCCACTGGAGCTGGTCCCACGAGCGAGCGAAGCGCTTGGGGATCATGGCCATCCCCTCCTGCAAGAGCCGGCGCGCGGCCCAGTACATCTCGGCCCGCGCGTTCTTCGCCCGCTGCATCCCAACGACGCCGAGCCACTGACCGGACGGGCCCGCCCCGAAGTTCACGCGATCGGCGTAGAAGCCCTGTTGCGCGAGCCGGTCGCAGACGCCGACCATTCCCGAGTCGTCGACGCTCACGCGTTCGCCCGGGATCGGCGAGCCGTCCCAGCGATCGGGGAAGAGCTCGTGCAGGTCCTCTCCCCAGCGCACGGCGAAGGCGATGATCAGGCCCGCCACGGTCATCAACGCCTCGGCGTCGTCTCTGTCGCCGCGGTGCTCGTACTCCTCGATCTTCTCGCCGTCGAAGAACAGGGACAGGATCGTCGGGTCGTGCGTCGCGCCGACGTCGACGCCGACGCGCGGCCCAAGCTGGGGTCTCCGGAAGATCGCGAGCGCGCCTTCGAGGATCGTCCGCGTGATCACGCTGCGCGAAGTCGAGCCCGCCGAGAACTGGCCGAGCCAGTCCGAGAGGAACAGCGGATCCGTCTTCTCGTAGAGCCGATCAGCCTCCTCTTTCGACTCAGAGGAGATGATGTACTCGGGCACCTTGTAGAAGGCGCGATCGACGGGTAGCGGGTCCTCGTGCGTCGCCTCTGGAAACGCGCTGATTTTGATCTTGTGGTACTTGGAGCCTGGCTTGAACACGTGCACGAACTCGTGGTCATCGTCGAGCCCGAGCATTGGGTTTCCCTGCATCAGGCAGTAGGCGTTGCGCCTGAGGAACATCCCGCGCAGCACACGGAATACTTCCTGGTCCTCGATCCCCTGCGCCTCGTCGATTAGCACGAGCAGGCGGATCGCCGAGTCCAGCTCCTCGAGCGTATGCGCGATCGCGGCAGCGGGATCGTCTGAATCGGGGTCCTCCGGCATGACGATGCCAGAGTGGTAGCCGCGCAGCCGGTTCGCGTTCTTGCTCGGGATCGCGACCGCGTAGTGCTCGGGATCCAGGCGCAGCGAGAGAACAGTCTCCTCGCCTGCAAGCGGGATCCTGGCGCCAGCCTTCGCGCCCAGGACATGCGACCACACGACGTCCCGCGCGTGCTCTAGCGTCGTGGAGAGCGCAAGCACGCGGCTCGGTGCCGTGTAGAAGAACGTCGGGATGATCGCCCGCGCCGAGGTGTAGGTCTTCGTCGATGACCGGCAGCCACGGACGGCGACGAAGCGATGCCTGAACAAGGCCTCGATCGTGTAGCGCTGTGCTTCCCAGAGAGCGATTCGCCCCGTCTTCGGGTGCGAGAGTCCGAGGACGTCGCGGGCGAAGTCGAGCTCGCGGCCCTGATACTCCGGAAACCATGGAGAGGCGCGGCCAACTGTCGCGTTGCCGAAGGTCGCAGGGTGCACCTTGCCCACGGCGCACATCGCGTCGGCGATCATTTCTAGGCTCGGGTCGAGCAGCACGCCAGGATCTTAGACCTTACGGCAGAGCTTCGGCGGCCACGACGCCCCGCACCGCAAGCCTCCCGCCCATCACCTCGGTATCGAGCCGCGAAAGCACCCGGGAAGAGACCTCCGGCGCCGTCTCCGCCCGCAGGATATCGAAGATCGCGCGCACGAAGACCTCGGCCTGTTGCCTGTTCAGCACGTTCGCGCCGCGCAGCATCGTGTCGAGCGTCTCGCTCACCGCCCGATGCAGGCGTTCCGTGCGATCGAGCAGGATCGCATACGCCTTGTCCTCGTCGGCACCTTTCGCTAGATGGCTCTGCAGGAGCATCATCGCGCGCTGGCGTGCGTCCATTTCGGCCGTGGCGTCGGTTGCTTCCGCGAAGAGTTCGCGCGCGCGCTTGCGCCACTCAGGGGAATCACCCTGGTCGAGACGCTTCGCCGCCTCGCGCATCGCGACCTCGAAGACGGCGACGGTGCGGCGCAGGTTCAGGAGTTCGTCGTCGTCAGCGGCCTCCGCGATCGCCTTGCCGCGCGAGCCGAAGCACTGAGCCCACTTGGAGTAGCGGCCGGTCTTCCATGCCGGGTTCGCCGGACCCGAGAGCGACTTGCCGCCGTGGAAGCGGCAACGCCGCGCGCCTGGCACCGGAGACTTCCGGCATTTGCCACCGCTACGCGTCTTCGCTCCGCAGTTCTCCATGGACCGGCCCGCAACCATGGGCCGCTCACGTCACGGCGCCTGCACCGTCGAATCTTGGAGCTCCCCTGCGCGCGCGGTCACTTCGTCGAGCTCCGCTTTCAGCCGCTCATTCTCCTCCGTCGCAGCCGCGAGCTCCGCGCTCATCTCGGAGCAGAGCGACTCGGCCGCCTGCAGCGCGAGCTTGAGGTGCTGGAGTTGCGGCTCGACCGCGCTGATCGCGGCGCTGAGCGCGCTTCGGACTTCGTGGGCTACTCTCTGATCGTGGGCGTGGTCACTCATGGTTTTCTCGTGTCACCGACTTCATGTCGTCAAGTAGCTCGGCGAGCGCCGCCGGAGCCGGACCATCGAGCCCGCGTGTCGCGAGATCCTTAGTCGCTTCCATGCGCTCACGCATCACGCGCGCCTGCTTCGCCGGATCCTGCTCCTGTGTGATCTCCCAGACGATGGCGCGCAGCTCGTTCCAGCTCGCGACCGGGAAGCCGAGGAACTTCTGCTGCGTTGCTGGCGCATCCATGAGAAAGATCCATCCGGAGCCGCCACACTCGCTGCATCTGCGCAGCACCAACACATCCGCGCTGTCCCTCGGATCGTTCTCAATCTTGATTGATCCGGCCCCATCACAGCACGGGCACTTGTGGGGCGTGGTCATGATTCGACTTCTTCCTGTGCGAAGAGAGCGAAGCGAACCATCGCCTCGGAATCGAATTCCAGACCGCCGCGCAGTGCTAGGTCCACGGCGACGAGCGCGGGGTTATCGTTGCCGACATCGATCTCCGGATGGTGCTCGGCAAACCAGCGCCGCCCAGCCTCGTAGGGATCGGTGCTCATGCCGGCACCGTCCAGTACGGATGTCCGCCGGCCTGCTCGTAGGCGAGCTGTGCTGATTCGCGGATGAAAGAGAGGCGCTCTAGGCGTTGCTCGCGCGTCAGATCGTCCCAGTCGTCTTGCAGGTCATGCGCTGCGACCGCGGCGCGCACGACGAAGCCGCGCGTACGCCGATCGATCTTTCGCTCGGTGAGCGAGCGCGCGCTTAGCGGGTAGTGGCGGGCGGTCATCGTTCTCCCCCCAGGATCTCGCGGTCGAGCTTCTCGGCCTGAGCGCGGCCGAAGTCGCGGAAAAACACCGACTCGGCGTCATCGCGCAACGGGTAGCCGCAGATCACGATGGGCGCGTCCAGGCCGCCCGGATGGATGAAGGAGTCCTCGACGCCCCAACGCGGCGGTTGGCGCTGGAACGGGATGCAGATGGTGGTCGACGGCGCCTCCGCCTTCTTCTTCCTCCACGGCAGCGCGAGCGCGGCGAGGGAGGCGAGGATCGAGCGGCGCGTCAGCATGGGGGTTCCTCCAGAGTCACGCGAGCGCGCTCCACTTCCCCCGCCTGTCGTACTGTTCTACCCGAATTGCGCCGCTGGCGTCGGCCACGCAGCGGACGCGCGGACTCGACACGCGAGATATGTCACACGGAGCGAAGTGGGACTCATCGACTTGGTGTATGACGAAGCCCCTCCGGACGTGGTCGTACGAGACGGAGTAGTAACAGCCGAATCGCACACGCCCCGTGCTCGGTGTATCGCTGAGCCCCGGACCTGGTTCGCGAATTGCGAGCAACCCAGGCCCGCGAGCAATCACCTCCGGCGAAGCCTTTGGTTTTCGCATCAGCGCCCCGACGAACGGCAGTCCTGCGAGCGCGCCCAAGATCGATCTTCGCGTGAGGCTCATTGCTTGGGCCGCGCGCCGTTGAACTTGTACGCGATCAGCGCCATTGCCTGACCGAAGCCGCGGAGGTTCTCCGCGAGGCTGGCGATGACCTTCGTCATTCTCTCGGCCGCCTCGCACAGCTTGCCTTTCGATTCGCTCACCGCTTCGATTCCTCCAGCATGAGATGCAGGCGCACCAGTTCGTCGACATTCCACACGGTCTCTCCGTTCTCAACGTGCACGCAGCGCCGCATCTGCTCGACGAGCTCGGGGTGCTCGCGCGTAGCGCGAACGCCGGCCACAAGCAGCGCGAGGTTCGCGACGAGGTAGAGGCCAGCAAGCGCGGTGAGGAGGGAGCGGCGGGTCAGACGCACGGACGATGCCCCTCGATCTCGAGTAACCGTTGCGCACGGGTCTCGTCCCACATCGCTGGGAATAGCTCGAGCAGGATTGCGCGGCAGTCGTTGTGCAGCTTCGGAATGAAATCGGCGTAGTGTTCGCTGTTGGTCTCGCACACCGCATCCGACTCGTCGGTCTCGATCGCGTAGTAGCTATTGCGCGGGGACTCTTCGCACCGGTCCCATGTGTCGCTGTTGTAGAGCATCACCAGCGCGCGGGCCTTCGCCTCGATCTTCGCTACGCGCTCGGCGATCGCTTTCGGGTCCTCGCTCACCACTGGATCTCCTCGAACAGCGACGCGGCAGCCTCCGCGGTGACGAAGTAGTGAAGCTGCCCGGTCGCTACATCGTGCGTGGTGGAGTGTCCGTCAGCGTAGCGCCGCGTGATCTCCTGCCGGTCGTACTCGATGCCGAGCTCCAAGCAGAGAAACTCCTCGCGGGTGATCACGCCATGGACGAACGCCTCGAAGCGCTCGTGCATCGGCATGGGGCGTTCGCTGTTCACGCGATCACCCTCAGCACGCGGCGCGCACACTCCCACGGATCGCGCACGAGATCCCACTCGCGCACTTGGCCGACGTAGCGCATGGTCGCGCCCGATGCCATGAACGACCACGCCGGCTTTCGCCGCGCCGAGAACGGATCGGGATGCCGCCCACCCCAGCGCATGCGGACCCCGGCGGCGCGAAGCGCCCAGCGGAATTCGAACTTACAGCGCCGCAGTGAGAAGCCGAGCTTGCGATCGACGATCGGCGCGGGCTCGCCGAGACGCGACTTGTAGAAGCCGTGCAGCTCGGGATCGAGCGTCGCGTAGTGGTCCCAGCTCTCGTAGCGGTCCAGCACCGGCTTCACGGCCTCTCCTGTACTCCCCGCGCCCCGTGCCTGCAAGCCCTGGCCCTCACTCGACCACCAAGACCGTCCAACGCGCGCCGCACACGCCGCAGCATCGGTACTCGAGAGCCCACCACCGTCCGGCGAATAGTCGGTCGCGGACGATCCTGGCAGGCATTGACTTCCTCCGGCACGGGCCGCACTCCCTGGCCACCGCGTCCGAAAGGCGTATGTCCGGGACCACGGCACGGAGCAGGTTGCCGTGGCGGTCCCAGTAGAGGACGCCCCCGAGCTTCTCCTCCACGATCTCGGGCGGCCAGGTCATCGACGTGGGTCCTCCTCCGAATCCCAGATCACCGCGCCGAGCCGATCGAGCGAGATGGCGAGGGGGTAGGTCATGGGGTGGGTGACGAGAGGGGTCAGTGCAAGGCGTCCCACGTTCCCAGTAGCGTGAGCGTGTGCACGAGCTGATCGAGGCCGATCACAGCGAACGCCCAGTGGATCTCCTTGGCCGCGAAGAGTCGAGACGTGGCGCGACTCGTGAAGTAGTCCGTGACGAGATGCGCGACGCCGTTGCAGACGGCCCAGAGCGGACCGAGAACCAGGAGCGCCGCGGTGTATACGCCGATGTGGACGAGCAGCGGCTTCCATGCCTTGCTCTTGTTCTGCGCCATCCAGTCGGACTGGAGTAGGAAGTCGGCGACGTAGTGCACCGCGAGGATAAGAGCGATCGTGCCGTAGCTCATGCTGTGTCGCCTTTCGCCTCCGCCCTCTCACGCGCCCACCGCGCGAGCGCGATCTGCCTTTGCTTCTCCCGTCGCTCCGGCGTCCACGCGAGGCTCTTCGCGCTCGGAGGCTTCGGGAGCGTCTTCGATTGCAGCGCGGGCGCAGGCTTCGGAGTCGAGCGCTCCGCCTTGCACACGGCGCAGTAGCCGAGGTGGTCCAGGTCCGCGAGCGTGTGGCCGCAGCGCAGGATGCCGGCGGGGAGGATCGGGAGGCGGGTCATCTGGTCTTCGCCTTCGCTCGCTCCTGTGTGACGTAGCGCACTCCGGCCGCGCCAGTTCGCACTCGCAGCTCTGTTAGACAGCCCTTGAATCGCTTCAGCGTGAAGACACCTACCCGCTTCAGGGACTTGAGCAGTCGAGCCGCCGCCTCCGTGTCGAGCGCTCCGTCCCAAACCTCTGTCACGTTCACGGCCGCGACATAACCAAGGAGCTTAGAGACCGTGGCCGCGGCTTGAATGTCGGACTCTGCCGGGTCGATCGAGTGAACGATCAAGCCAATCTTGTCTGGACGGTCCGCGTCCGGGTACATGCTGAATCGGTCCACTTCGGGAACGGCACATCTCCACGCGCAGTAGAACGCGCTGCACTGCTTGGGCCTTGCCTGGTAGATCGCGCATCCAGTCTCGCACTCGTGTTTGCAGCTTTCGTAGGGGCCTTTCTGGATTTCTCCGTCGCGGACTCCAAGGGCCGTGCAGCACGCTCGGCAATCACCGCAAGCGCGTCCAGGAAATCCCTGTGCGTGGAGATCGAGGAATCGGTCCGGCTCGGTGCTCATCCCGCCCGCCGCCTCCCGCGGAACACGACGCAGCGCGATCGCTCTCGATCCAAATCCGGCATCATCCCAATCTCGGCTAGCACGCGCTTTGCCACCGGCTCGACGTTCTCCCGCCAGCGCTGGCAGATCCTCGATTCCGTGAGCCCGACGCGATCTCCGATCTCGCCTAGAGAATAGCCCTCGACGCGCATTCGCAGGATCACCCGGTCGACATCGCGCGTTAGGAGCGACGCCACGCGATCGAGGGTGTCGCTCGGCTCGGGATCGTTGACGGGTCGATCCACTGTCTCGAGCTCGGAGTCGGCGTCCATGTCGCACTCGAGCGCCATTCTGCCGACGCGCTGGCCGTGCTTCCCGAACTGCCGGCGGTGCTCGTCGATGACAGCGCGCCTCACCGCCTGAGCGGCCGATCGCATCATGTGCCGCTCGTCGTTCCAGGCGAGACCCGCGCGCGAGAAGAGAAGCAGCGCGAGGTAGCCCGTCGAAACGGCCTCGTCCCAGCCGATCTTCGCCGCCATGCGCTCGCGGGCGAGCCGGAAGACGATCGGCGCGCACTTCGAGATGATCTCGAGCTCGGGGGTGGGGCTGCACGGAGGGACGGTCATGGGAACGCGAGCACCTCCTGCGCAAGACGCTTCGCTGCGATCTCGCAGTAATGCTCGTCTTGCTCGATTCCGATCGCCCTGAGTCCGAGGTCTTTTGCCGCGCGAAGCGTGGTGCCGGACCCCATGAATGGGTCGAGGACGAGCCCACCCTTCGGCACAATCGCGAGTAGGTCGCGCATGATCTCGACCGGCTTCTCCGCGATGTGCTCGCGCTCGGACGGCGGCGGCGGGTTGGCCTGAAAGAAGCCTGGAAACGCGACGGGACCTACGTGTTCAAGCGATCGCGGACCATTCGTGCCCCACACAACGTACTCACATGCGTTCGCCCAGCGGCTTTGCGTGGGACGCGCCGACGGCTTGTGCCACGGAACGACTCCTCGGTAGACGAAGCCGCCAGATTGGAGTCCCCCGATCGTCACGGCGAGTTGCCGCCAGTCGGTGAACAGCGCGACGATTCCGCCTGGCTCGATCGAGCGCATCGCCTGCCCGAGCCACACGGAGACCCAGAACCAGTAGCCGTACGCGTCGCGGGTGTCGCCCGAGAATGCAGGAAGATCGTTTCCAGTGACGCTTGAGGTTCTGACGTACTTCGTATGCACGTCCTGCACCCGGTCGCCGCGCATCATTCCGCCGGTGCTGTAGGGAGGATCGGTGATGAGCGCGTGAACGCTTCCGTCGACGATGGTGCGCAGCATGTCGAGAGCCTCGCCGTGGTAGATCGTGATCCCCCCGCGCTCGTAGTACGGCGCCGTCATCCGGCGGTCCTCGGCATCTCGCCAAGCATGCCTTGGAAGTCGACGAGTTCCGGGCCTCCGTTTCCGCTCACGATCTCGCGCGCCCGCTGCCCTTCGTGGCGCGCCGCGCCCGCGGCGAGGTTCGTCTCGTAAGCGGCAATCCAGCGCGCGCGGTTTGCTACCAGGTCGTCGAGCATCCACGTCGCGCTCATCTCCTCGAAGCCGCCCATCTGCTCCGTGGCGCGCCGGGCCGCATCGTGGCACCAAGGCTCGGCTGATCGCGAGAGCCACTTGCGGCGCATGTTCTCCCAGGCTTCGTACGCAGTCGGAACGTCCTCGCGATTCTGCGCGTGGCAGCGGATCTCCGCGACGGTCGGCGGAAACTTGCTCGTGCGGATGTGGTGAGCCGCGGCCTTGAGGATCTGCCCGGGATCGAGATCGCCCATCGTGAGCAACCACGCCTCGATCGTGTCCTCGGTCGGCTTCCAGGTCGGGTACGACGCGGCGAGAAGCGCAACGGCCCTCGCGACGGCTTCGGCTGTGGTCACTAGAAAGTCCCCCGCTGCTGCTGTTTCGCGACGAATGCCCGCACGGCCCCGATGCCGGTCGGCTCTGGATCGAACGTCCGCTGGTGCCCGTTCTGGCGTGCTCTGACGAGATCGAATCGGAGCGCAGGGAATCCCGCCTCGATCGACTGGTCGACCGCGGCCTCCCAGAGGTCCGGGTCCTCGGCCGCGCGCTTGAGCTGGGCCTTCCAGCCCGCGAGCGTCAGCGGCTTGTGCAGGGCCTTGCGGTGCTCGGCGTACCGATCGACCGCGGCACCGAGGCGTTCCACCAGCGCGGGGTAGAGCTCGAAGAGTAGAGCCTTCGGGTCGACCGCTTGGGCGCGCTTGCGCGCGCGCGGCACCGAAGGTGCCTCTGTAGCCGTAGGCGTGGTGGTAGGAGAAGAAGAAGACGAAGAGGTAGGAGAAGAGGTACTGCCGCGGCATGTGCTACGGCTCTGCCCCGGCATATGCCCCGGCAATGCCGTTGCATCTGCCCCGGCATTCCATCGATCGTCGGCTTTCTTCTTCTGGGAGCGTCGCGTGTCCAGCGCGCGCTCGCGCTCGGAGTGCATCCTCGCGTTCTGCCAGCCGCCGCCGACGCGCTCGAACTTGGCGGCCAGGAGGCGCGCCCAGAGCTCACGGAATCGATCGATCGGAACCGCAGCGATTCGGGCCATGTGCTCGAGATCGTCCGGCACCGCGCCGTACTGGGCCTGATAGACGCACAGCGACCAGTACGCCCCGCGCTCCTCGCCCGTCCACGACGCGACGGCGGAAGCCCAGAGGTCGATGAGGAACGAGATTCGCGCCGGCCCCGGCCCGCTCATCGAAACGACCTCCCCGCGGCGCCCCTCGGCGCTCTCCAGATCCTCCCTCTCATGCTCTCCTCCTCTCCGACCTCCCCGGTCAGGACTCGGTCACGGATCTCCCATCGGGCTGCGAGTCACGGTGTTCGGTGTGGCGGCTCCTTCGAAGTCGAAGACTTCCTGCGCGAGTCGCTTTGCCGCGATCTCGCAGTACCGCTCCTCGATCTCGATGCCGATGGCGCGGCGGCCGAGGTCCTTCGCGGCGCGGAGGGTTGTGCCGGAGCCCATGAAGGGGTCGAGGATGAGCTGCGCATCAGGCACGAATCCGATGCACCAGCGAATTAGCCCTATTGGCTTCTCGGTCGGGTGCGCCTTGACTGATTCGGCGTTCGCACCATAAGCCTCGATGCGAGACTTCCGGTATACGCGCACGGTCCCCGGCCAGTTCGTCCATGCCAACTCGGCGTCGGACCCGGAGAACTGCTGCACCTTGTCCCAGACAAGCCACTGCCGCGACGGTGGAAGTCCGAAGTAGTTGCCGCCCCAAATGCACGCTAGCGGGGCCGCGTAAAGAACGAGCGCGAGCGTATCAGCGCCGGGCGGCGCATCATCCCACGTCTCGCCCTTACCCCACAGGCGGCTCGATCCATTCCGGCCGACCATTTCTCCGTGTGCCCACTTCGACCCAATCCCATACGGCGGATCGGTAACCACCACATCCGCGCGAATCTCGGGCAGGATCTCGCGGCAATCGCCGTGGTAGATCGTGATCCCCGCGTGCTCGTAGTACGGCGTCGGCGTCACCGCACCGCCCTCCCGTAGATCAGCGACCTCCACCTGGTCTTCGGTGAGGCGTTCGAGGTCGCCGCCGGCGCGTACCCATCCGCGACGCAAAGGCCTGCACGCGACGCGGCCTGCATGACAGCGCCGACGGCTCGTCGGTCAGTGCCCTCCGGCATGTCGATCGGCACGTCCTCCGCGAGGAAGAACTCGAAGCTCTGGCAGTGCTCGCGGACCGCCTCCAGCGCGGACGCCTTCCATCCCGGGTCGATCTTCGAGGCGCGTGATGCTGCCCTCTCTGCGCCTTCGTGGCCGCGGTCGCGAGCATCCGCAACGGTCAGGCCCGGGGCTGCGGTCTGCGCTCTCTCAAGGGCGCCAAGCATCCTTGCCTCGCCTTCCTCCACGGCCTCAGGCGGTTGCAGCGCCCAGCACTCCTTGCCGTGGTGGAAGCCAGGCTTCGGGCACTCGTCGCAGCGACCGTTGACGTTCGGCTTCTGCGTGGCGTCGTCTCGGTACACGTCGTCCTCGTCGCGAGCGAGGTCGGCGTCGCGGAAGAGCAAGCCGTCGGAGGGGCGCTTGCGTCTCATGGGATGCCCCACAGCGCGCGGCGCACGGCGGAGAGCGTGGACGCGTCGATGGGCGTCTCGCGTACAACGCGGGCGGACGCGCACGCGAAGGAGAGGCCGGGCAGGTCACAGTCCGGGTCAGGTTCGAGCTCGCCAACCGGGAGCACCTCGTAGATCGACGCGGTTCGGTGGCCGGCGGCGAAGATCAGGGCACCCTCGCGCTGCGCTACGACGTAGACGCGATCCGTTCGGTGGACGCGCCGGGCCTTTGCGCGGAGCTTCTTCAGCCCGACGTCCGAGCATGAGACCGCGCCCGTCGCGCTCGGCGGAAGGATCTCCGACAGGCCAGACGGGCCGCCGTGCCAGTAGGTGACGCTCACGCGCTCTCCCTCACTCGCTTCGAACGGCAGCGCGGGCAAACCCTCAGCTTCACGCCAAGGAACGGGCCGCGCCCACAAGACTCGCAGACCCACTTCGTGATCGGCGACGGATGCTCTGGATCGCTCCAGCCGCGCGGTTCCGCGTGATTCGCGGCGAGCTCGCGCTGGAACTCCAGCATCTCCTCTTGCTGCCTTCTCGCCGCCTTCACGAGCGCGCGGCGGCGGAGCCAGTGGCGGATGGATGCGAAGATCACGGATTCGTCCTCCGGAACTCCACGACCCAGACCCAAGGGTTGCTCGCCCACGGGGCGCGCTTGCCATTGATCGAATCCCAAGCCAGCGCAAACTGTGTTTGCAGTGTCGGAGCTGTGCCGTGCCGTGCGAAACGGCCGCGCACGTCGGCCAATCCTTCCGCGCGGATATCCTCTGTGCTGATCCCCTGCAATCGCTCGACGCGCACGGAGACGATCTCGAGCTCGATGCGCGAGAAACTCCGATGCATGTGGATTGCCGGATGCCACCGACCGTCGTCGGGCTTGGCTCCCTCGGCCTCCGACGCGCGGTACACGATCCCGCCCTCGAACGGCCCCCACGTCTCGCGCACCCACAGCCGGTCGCCCGGTGAACCGTACGGACAGCCAGGCCCGGGATCCTGTCCGATCGGAACCCGAGAGCGAGGCCATGTCGCCGCGTAAAGATGTGGCTCGTTCCGCGAATCGTCGTGCAGCCAGAACAGGTTGTCCCACTGATCGCGGTGCGGGTTGGGATGCACCCACTCGGGCAACTTCACGACGCGCCGGGTTTGCGTTTTCCTCCCGTCGAGGATCGCGCGGACCATCGCCGCGCTGAACAGAATCGGACGCTCCCGCGCTGTGTTCGCAGCCCCGCTCAAGCCTCAGCCCTCCTCTCCCGCATCCAGACTCGCACCAGCGGCCCGATCACCTTCGCCGTATCCCAGCCGATCGTGAGATGATCGGATCGGTCGCGCTTGCAGAGGACGTGCACGCCGCCTCCAGGATCGCGAAGGCGGAGCGCCTCGTAGATCCCCTTGGTGGGCTCGCGCGTCCACGCGAAACGCTCGCAGAGCCAGGCGGCGAACTCGTCAGCCTTGCTCGCGTGGAGGAGATCGCGGCTGCGGGCGGTCACGGGGCGGGCTCCCGCAATCGCTCAAGCATGCGACCGCACCGCTCCACGAGCTCGTCGAAGCCACCATCGTCCAGGCGCGAGGCTGCCTCGCAGCACTCGTAGCACCATCGGTATTGGTGCCAGCAGTTGCCGTACATCGCGGAAACGATTCGGACGTGATCTCCCGACACGGTCGGCTCTCCGCAGTTGTGGCAGCGCCTCGCCGATCGACGGCCGACGACGATCCGATCCTCGATCACGCGATCGAAGCCATCCTTGTCGCCATCGAACGGCCACCATTGCAGGGAGCGCCGTTGCTGATCGATCGAGAGCCGTTGGCTCACGCCCTCCTCCTAATCCAGCGGTCACGGTCGGGCGGAACTCGCGCGAGCCTCGTCTTGCGCTGGAGCGGGGCGCTACGCATGGCCGGCATCTCCGGCTACCTCCGCCTGGAGAATCGAGCGGTGCTCGTCGGTCAGAATCGGAATGCCATTCTCGGCCCGCCGTGTATAGAAAAGCCGACCCTCCGGCGGGATGTTGCCCTCGTCGTCGAAGCGACCGAAGAAGATCTGTCCGTCCTGCTCGCCGCCCCAGACCTCCGCAACCGCAAGCCGGCCCCCACCCTCGCCATGCTGCGTCGCGAGCAGGATCAGCTCGCAGTCTCGAAGCCGCTGGAGTTCAGCACGTGCCCCGGCTGTCCCGAGCGGATCGCCGATCATGCGATCGAGCGCTCCAAGGGCTTCCTCGATGTACTTCGATGTCACGGCTACGCCCCTCCCCTCGTCCCCACCGGATCGGACAAGAGCCCCGCCTCTTTGCGAGCACGCGCGACGAGAGCCTCGACGGTCTCGACCGATGCCGAGGTCCGAAAATAGCCGCGCTCGACTGTCACCTCTGCGCCTTCACCAGAGCCGAGCGGGCGCACGCCTCGGTACTCCTCGAGCCGGAACATGATCGCCTGCTCCGGATCGCCAGCGGAGGGCAGGCGCAGCCAGGGATCCACCGCACTCGGGCGCGGGACCCACTTCAATTCGGGCTTGATCGTCATCGTCATTCCTCGATCGCCGATACGCGAATCGTCGCGCCCGGCTTCTCGTCGTACCGCTTCTCCACGACTTGAATCACCACCTGCGCGTCGTCGCGCCACACGCCCGCTTCCGTGAGCGAGTCCTCGGTGCAGCGCGCCAGCTTCGAGCTGTCCGGCCGCGTCGTCGGGTAGCGCGGCGCGCTCGCACGAAGCCCCTTCTTGCCGTAGTGGCCCTTCGGCCTCGGCATGCGGAACTCGATCGAAAGGTGCAGAGGCCCGTCCAGAGCCGGCCTCGCACCAAGCACGAGACGGGCCTCCGCGATGACTCGATCTTTCCAGGGGCGGGCCTTGGGATTGTCGTCGGTGACGATGATCCGTTCGCCGCGCTTGAACGCGCGCTTGCTGCCCCCCGGCTGGGGAATCCCAGGAACTTCGATCGTGAGCGTCACGCCTCGACCGCCTCTTTCAGCGCGTCCAGGACGAGCTCTTGCACCGCGTCCGCGAGCCCGCCGAACTGCGGGTCCTCGCTCACCGCGTTGAGCGCGCAGACCATCGACGGCGCCGCGTCCCGCACGCGCTTCTCCGCCGCGTCGGCGCGCTCTTGCGCTTGGCGGATCTCTTCGCGTTCCGCTTCCTTCGCGCGATCGAGTGCGGCCTGCGCGTCCGCGATCCGCTTCGCCTCGGCGGCCCGCGCCACGTCGGCGAGACGGTCCTTCTCCTTTCGCTCGGCGTCGGCCTTGGCGTCCGCCTCCGCTCGCGCGGCTTTCGCCTTCGCTTCCTCGGCGTCCAGCGCCTCGCGCTTCCTCCGGAGCTCCTCGCGTTCGCCATCGAGCCTCATCTGGTCGGCCTTGCGCTTCTCCTCCGCCTTGCGCTCGCTCTCGGCCCGCTCGGCTGCGAGACGTTCGCGCTCGACCTTCGCCGCCGCTTCCTGCTCGGCCTTCTGGCGCGCGAGTTCCGCGCGTTCGGCCGCGACCTTCGCCGCCTCCTCGTCGGCCTTGATCCGCTCAAGGAGCAGTTGCCGGCACGCCGACAGCTCTCGAGCGCGAACCCCGGCGGCCTCCTCCACGAACTCGGCGAAGGTCTCGTCGAAGCGTAGAGCGTCGAGCGCGAAGATCGCCTCCTCGAGCTCCTGTCTCGTGCTACTTCGGCTCGACACCCCCACGAGGCAGGCGAGGTTGATCGCCCGACGAATGCCGGCGACGCGCTCCTCTTCGAGCTTCTCCTTTCGCGCTTCCTCGGCCGTGATCTGCGCATGGATCGGCTCGCGGAGAACCTGGATCTGCTCCGCTATTTTCCGCTTCACGCCGTCGATGAGCTGGCAGCGCCGTAGGGCAGGTTCCTTGATCGCTTTGTGTACGGCATCGAGCTTCCCGTTCAGCCTCGAGAGCGCCATGCGCGCCTCGCGCGCTTCGCGTTCCTGCTCGACGATCGTGCAGTCGTAGACCTTGCCCCTGTACTTCTCGCGCAGCTCGGCGAGCCCCGCTTCGATCGGGTCGTACTCGACGAGATGCCCGTCGGCCCTCGCCGTGACTTCGACTTCCTGGATGTTGTCAGACATGGCTACCCCCTCATCCCCGGCTCAGGTTCCAGCTCGCCACCGGGCGCGAGCTCGTTGATTGGTTCCTGTCGCTTCACGGCGGCTCGACCAGAACTGAGCTTGCCACCACCAAGCGGATCGCTGGCGGCCTTCACCGTGGCCCCGGAAATGTCCGGCTCGGCAGCCTCCAACTCGATGGCGGGCTCCGGTACGGCCATGGCGAGCATCGAGTCGAGTGCGTCCGATGTTTGCACGTCCTCAGCTACAACCTCGCGCGGCTCCTCGTTTATACCCTCGTCCATATCAATCGAGTGGAGCGCCCGCAGATCCCGCGTGGAAAGCTCGAGCTGCTTCCCCAACCGATGCACCACTTTGGTAATGGCCATGGCTCCAGGGTCCGTTATCCACGGCGACTTGTCGTTGCCATACTTGATCGCGCTCTGATAGCTCTTGGACCTGTCGCGCGATCGCTCCACATCCGCGCGCCACATCCACGCCATTTTCGTTGTGCGGTCGCGGTACGTCGCAACCGCGTAGGCCCCTATTAGGTTGGCGATCGTGCGATCGCCGCTAGGCTCATGCGGCGTGTGAAC
>Ga0137325_1000003_pt1 | contig 60311 bp, 46 predicted proteins | sample EasRivERMZT469_2_FD_102294 | JGI IMG/M metagenome (GOLD analysis project Ga0137325, IMG submission 102294) | Soil microbial communities from meander-bound floodplain in the East River, Colorado, USA - East River MetaG ERMZT469_2 | ecosystem: Environmental > Terrestrial > Soil > Floodplain ...
TAATTTAATGTTTATATAATATATAGTTTAAAAATGAATATAATACAAACTTCTTAGGAAGTCATAATGTGATAAATACATTAAGTATTAAATAATCATCTACTACTAAATTAATAAGTAAAAGTTAAATATTTGTTTAACTTATTTTACAAATTAATTAAATTGATAATTAATACTGTTAATATAATAATAAGTTCGGGGGAAATCGAATCCCTATAATTTAATTTGCAATAAAAATGCAGAACCTTCTGCTCAAACTTCTATTATTATTTATTAATTTTATAAATATTAATAATAATAAGTAATAAAATTAAGATAGTCAAAACGCTATTTTTTCAATATTATCACATTATTAATAATTAAGAACATAATTTTCTAAGGAGAAAAATAAATACTCCTGATATTAATTAAGATAAAATTTTTTATTACATATTTATATGCTTTTTACTAAAATATAAAAATTATACATCTAAGGCATTACCACCTCATAAACTCATTTGCCCATAGGGCAAAACATAACCCAAAAAAGCTGTAGCTATCATTGTTATTAATATTATAGTTCCAATCACTCAAGTTAATGTTCTTGGCGCTTTATATGATCCATAATACAAACCTCTACCTATATGTAAATAAACTAAAAAAAAGAAAGCTGAAGCTGTATTTGAGTGTAAATAACGTATTAATCAACCATTATTTACATCTCGCATAATGTGTTCTATTGAATCAAAAGCTTCTAAAACACTGGGTGTATAATGCCATTTTTTATTATTTAATTTAAACTGTTTTTTATAAATTTTACTATTTTAAATTAGATAACTCTTTTACTAATTTTTTTACTTTTATATCTTTTAAATAAGTTTTAACTTGATTATTAAAATTATTAATATTTTTAATTTCTACTAAATATTTTAAAGCTTTACATATAACTAAAAGAGTAATTATTAAAATAAAGAATTAAAGTACTAATTTTTTGATTTTAGATATGTAATTTATATTTTATCATACTTATAATATATGTATAAATATTACTAATTAAAAATAAATATTAATTAAAATTATATATAAATCTTTTGTTTTTTGATTTATTTTAAACATTAGATAATAATATTTAATTGTTTTACTTACAAAATTTATAAAATCTTTGTAAAATAACCTTCTTCTGTAATAAAACTTGAAATTAAAAAAGGGATTTAAAATTTTTACCTTATATATATTTAAACTTCAAATTTTGCATAGACTATTATACTTTATAATAATTTAAATAAATATTAAAATATTAGTTTATTTAATCTGTTTATTTAAAAAATTAATTTTAAAAACCCTGGTATATTAATATAGACATTTTTATTAATAAAACTGTTTATATTTTTAAAATTGAACCAATAGAAAATAAATTTTTAGAATTAAATAACTATAAATTTCTCTCATATAAAGTAATTATAAAACAAGATTTTATAGTTTAATCAAAAGAAGATGTTTTAAATTTAAAAATAATCATATAGAAAGATTATTCTGTTTCGACAAAACCAGTTCAGTTATACATCATGGATTTAAAATAAAAGACTTAGATATAATTTATTTATTACTACTATTATATCTAGTTTGCCTAGATAATATCTTTATTAAAAAAGGGTTAAAATAATATTTTTAAGATATAAAATTAATACAAAATTTATCATTATAAAAATAGTTACCAATAAAAATTAATTGTCATATATTTTCACAAAGGACGGACTATATCTTCAAGTAAATATATATATACATATATATAAACTTATGTCTTACGTGTAGTCTCTGAGGATCCCATTAAAATAATTGTTAATATATTGGTTTCCTGCTGATTGTCCATTTTAAAATTTTATACTTTGAACATTTAAAATTTTAGGATATTTCAGCATATAGTAAGATTTTATAGCAACCCATTAATTGCTAATGTTACACCTGTAACTATTTGTATAATTAAACATAAAGCTAATAAAGACCCAAAATTTCAAAGATAACTAATATTAGATGGTTGAGGTGAATCAATTACATATGAATTCATCATTTTTAATAACGGATGACTTTTTAAAATTCTCATATATTCTTACAAAAAATTTTTTTAATTTTAATTTTCATTTTTGTTTTTTAGATTATATACAATTATAAATTTATATCTTTTCTAAATAAATATTATAATAATTTAATTGTACAAATATAGAATTAAATTATCTATCTAATTAAAAGATAAAATATAAGATTAATCTAAGATATGTAAATATATATATTATAAACTAATAAATATCCAAAATTTCAAAGATAACTAAGGTTAAAAATTTATGATAAATAAATTATATATAAATTTATTATTTTTAAAATTCTCATGTATTAAAAAAAACTTTTTTATTAAAAATTAACATCATTATAAATTTATATATAAATTTATAAAATAAACTAATATAATATAAACACACTAAAATATAGTATATTTATACTATTAATAAATTTAACATAAACATATATACTACAATATGTAACTTTATTTAATAATTAAAATATCAATTCTATAAAAGATTTTAAAAATTAATAATATAAATTATAATTAAAAAAATATAATAAAATTTAGCAAATTACTATATATAATTGTATGGTGATAATAAAATTATAGATAAAATATTAGACATATGTAATCATTGATCTGGTATAAACATAAACAAAAGAATAATAAGAGTTAAAATAGAAATAGTTATAGAAAGAGAATTAGATAATGAAATATGATATGATCTAAAATAAATAGTATCTACAATATTATTATTTTTAATAATTTGTGCAGGAATTTTAAGATTTAATAAGCCTATAAATTTATAAGAATACAAATCAAAAAACATAATTTTAACAATATTTAAATAATAAACTGTACTTATAACACTTGTAATTACAGCAATTAAAGCTATAAAAACAAAACCATCTTGTAAAGCAGCAGATAAAACCATTAGTTTTGCAAAAAAACCAATAAGAGGTGGTATACCTGCAAAAGAAAAAATAGTAATAGCTAAACTAATAGCTAATGTATGGTTTATATAAAAGTAACCTTTTATTTGACTTAATAATTGAATAGGTGAATTATTTTTATCTGATAAATTAAGATGATTAATATTTTTATTAATAAATATAAATAAAGTATAACCAATACTAATTAATAAAAAAAAAGCATTTAAATTAGATATACTATATTGTATGAGATAAAAAATAAAAGATTGTATAGATTCAACACTATTAATACTTAAAGCCAATAATAAAAATCCTACATGAGATATAGTACTATAGGCAAACAATCTTTTAATTCTAAATTGTGTTAAACCCAAAACAGTTCCTATTATTAAAGATAATAAACTACTAACTAATAAACTAGATGTTCAAGTATATTCTGTTGAAATATATATATAATTAGTATAATGAACTAAATGTAATAATATAATTAAAATAGATATTTTTGGTATTATAGCTATAAAAGTAGTAACAATAGTAGGTACACCATCATAAACATCTGGAGATCAAAAATGAAAAGGAGCAGCAGATATCTTAAATAAAAAGCCTATAGTTATTAATAATAAACAATAAGGTATATAGTTAACAATATCTCAATATATTATATTATTTTGTTCTTCATTAATTATATTAGATAAATTAGTTATTATATAAAAATTATCAAGATATGTAGTACCAGAATTTGCATATATTAAACCTATACCTAATAAAATAAAACAAGAAGATAAACCACCCAATAAAAAGTAAGTTAAACCTGAAGATGTAGATGATTCAGAGTTTCTATACATTGTACAAAGTAAATATAATCCATAACTTTGTAATTCTATAGATAAATAAATTGATATCAAATCACTACTTGAAATTAATAATATACTACCTGTAATTATAAATAATATAATTAGAGTATATTCTATAATAGAGAATTGTTCTCCTTTTTTATTAATTATATTTGCAATAAACATTTTTAATTTTGTAAATAATAATTTATAAAAAGTTAAATATTGATTAGATCAATATTTTCTAGGATAAAATCCTGTTAAATTTAATATAAATAAAGTAAGTAAGAATATTAATAAATCAAAAATAATAGATATTGAAGATATATTAAATAAACCACCAAAAAGTCCTATACCTTGATCTAAATACGAAATAAATAAATTGTTATAACAAAAAAATATACAATATAACTGTATAACAATTCCAATTCTGGAATAATATATTGAAATATCTCGCCTAAAACTAAGGGAATTAGATAATAATAAGAAAAAAATAGAAGATAATAACATAAAAATAGAATTTTTTTAATAAAAACACATAATATTGTATAATATATTTATACCAAAACAAAAAATTAAATATAACTTAATAAAATAGCAACAATATAAAAAAGATAAAAATATATTAATTATTGTTATTAATATATTTTATAAAAAGATATTTGTATTTAGTGTAAAAATTACACGATTAGAAAAAAATAGAAAAATATACAAATTCACTATAAATTTTATTTTAAGTTAAATATAAACTTTTATAATTTATAGTAGAAAAAATAGCAAATAATAATAATAATAAAATATTATTATCTATAAAAGAAAAATATAATAAACAAATATAAAATATTAAACCTATTAATATATATAAAGCATAAGTTGTAATTACACCACTACTCAAATTACCTATATTTTTACTTAAGTTTAATAAACCTTTTTCTAATCCATATGGTCCTAATAATTCTACAGAACCCTTATCAATTATTTTAGTTGTTTGACCTCCTAATTTAAGAACAATATCAGTAATATATTTATTATAAAATAATTCAATTAAAAATCTTTGATTTAATAAACTAAAAATGTTATAACCTAAATTAGAAAATTTAAAATTAATAAGTAACTTACTAAAAAACTCAAAAAAAGTTAAAGATATCAAACTTAAACTAACAGTAAGAATAAAAGGTAATAATTTAAAAAAAGTTGGAACAGCAAACTCTGTATCTAACATAATTTCATGTAACGGATGTATAAATAGACTATTATCTGAAAAGAAATCAGTAGCTAAACCGATAAATATGTCTTTAGTTATGTAACCAAAGAATATAGAGAAAATAGCTAATATTATTAAAGGAAAATTAATAAACATATTACCTTGGTCAATTTGTTTATAATTTTTCAAAGGTCCATTAGGGTTAGTTAAAAATGTTAAATATAATACTTTAACCGAGTATAATGTAGTAAACATAGCACCCATTGTAGCTAATATATATACAATAATACTAGATATATAAAATTGACCATAAGCAGATTCAAGTATAAAATCTTTAGAATAAAATCCTGTCATGAAAGGAATTGCTACTAAACTTAAAGAAGCTATTAACATTACTGAATAAGTTAAAGGTAAAAATGTTTTTAATCCTCCAAATTTTCTAAAATCTTGATTATCTGCTACTGAATGTATAACTGCTCCTGCACCTAAAAATAAAAGAGCTTTATAAAAAGCATGATTTACTAAATGAAATAAAGCAATATTATAACTTGATAAACCTACTGCTATAACCATCATACCTAATTGCAAATACAATTAATTGAAAACAAATTTTGTATTTTGGACCATTTCTTTATTAATCTCTTACACAATCCGCTAGTCTTAATCAGGAGACTAAAATATACACTACGGTTGGTATTTTTCTCATCTATCTTTGAATTTAACTCATTCATTAAATTTGTTTATATTTTGACTTTTTTTATTAATTCTTAATAAATAAAATTCTTTTACTAAATTAATTCTTTTCATTTTTTCTGTTTTTAAAGGATAATTATTAAAATAATTATCTATTAAATTAAATAATTCAGCTTTTCTATATATAACATATTTAAATGCTTCTATTTTTGGACTAAGAATATCCACTCTACCTCCATATATTGATATTAAAGGTTCTAATAAATATCTATTTTTCTGAGATATACTTATAAATACTTGTCCTGATGCTTCATTAAAGTAAATTGATCCATCACTATCAATAAATCCACTTAATCATCCATCATTAAAAATTAAAGGACCAGGATATTTTAACTCTATATTGAATTTTATACATAGTTTATTAATTTGTAACATTCGTATAGGATTCCTTATTAATCCATTAACATCATTAATTAATGAAATTAATCCCGCTCTATGTCTTAATTTATATTTATAAGCATTAGCATTTGAAATTTGTTTTATACCTCCTCCATATTTATGTTTTATTTCATATAATGCCTTTTTATCTCTAGCATCCATAGTAATTTCACAACTATTATATCCTTTTTTAGTTAAAATAAAATATCCGTCTCCATCTATTAATCCAGCTAATCATTGATTAAATGATAAATCCTTATTATTTTTTATACCAAAATTGTTATTTGTATTATTAACTTTAGTGTTTATATTTATATTACCTTTAGTTGGTATATTTATATCATGAGTGGGAGAATAAATTTTCATTTTTTGTATAAGAATATATTTTTCATAAAAAATTAGTGAAAATAAAAATTTACTTAAAATAGATGTTTTTTGTATTAAATTAATTAAATTAAATTTAACAAAGATTAATATCAAACGTATGGCCTCTGAGATTCCTACTAACTTACTTATAATTATAATCTTTCACCTTTCTGACATAATTATACATATAAATGTATAACAGTACAATCAATAAATGAGAAGTGAATTAAAAAGATAAAAACTATTATGACTATTTATTAAACAGTCATGAGCTTTGGTTATCTGCGAATTAATTATATTAATAATTTTATTTAAAATATTAAATATAAGCTTTACGCATATAGTTTGATGCCTAAATGTAATATAATGAGTATTACATTCTCGAGCCAATTGACTCATTGTTGAATAAGCAATTACTTTTTTTATATCTTGTTGAAATAAACCTATAACAGAACTAAATACAGTAGTTATTGCTCCAATTCATAAACAAAGTAATAAAACTGTTGAACTATATTCTATTAATGGTGATGTTCTCATTAATAAATATACACCGGCAGTAACCATAGTAGCAGCATGGATTAATGCAGATACAGGTGTAGGACCTTCCATAGCTTGAGGCAATCAAACATGAAGACCTATTTGAGAACTTTTAGCCATAGCTCCTATTAATAAACAAATACCTATTAAAGTAATAATATCTTGACTTAAATAAGGTACTAAAGAAAATATTGTAGAATAATCTATATTCAATATACTTATAATCTTTCAATTATAAATTGGACTATATTTTCATCCCATAATAGGGAAGTATAACGTATAGTCTCTGAGGATCCTATATAAATTAAAATAATAAATTTATTTCGTTTCCTGCGGATTGCTCATTTTCGTTTATAAATTTAAATTTAAAAATTTAAATAAATAAATTCTATTCTTTTTATTATTTACGGTCTATGTACACTTTATATAAAATTTCCATAATATCCTATAAAAAGACTTTATAATTTTCCCGCATATAGTTATATAATAAGAATAATATTACTATTACCCACGGCAATATATTAAAAAAGTTAAAGAATTCAAATGTGAAAAATCAAAATTTTTACGCTTACTATTAAATTGAGATTTTATCTTTTTAATTTTATCTAAATCCTGTTTATTTAAAAATTTAGATAAAGGTAAATTTTGTATTAAACACCAATTTTTATAGCCCTAATATTTAGAAGAATATAAAGGGAAAGTATCAAAATAATTTTAAATTATTTAATGACTTTTAGAATTATGTGCTACAATCATATAAACATAATATTCTTTAGTAGCAAAATATTTAGTAATAGCGTATAAATTTACATTAAAAACGCAGCATTTTTAGCTAAATAGTAAAAATAATTAATACCTTTTTGGTAAATAGTAACCTCTCTATAATAACTTTGTTTTAATTATAAACGAAAAAATATTTAAACGTTTGTTCTTAAAAACTTTTTATTTTTTTACGATCATATATAGTTATAGAAAATTTATCATCAGCATCTGAAAAATCTGCCAATTAACTATTACTTTCAATAGATAAATCTAAATAAAGTATATAACTATTATTATTTTTATTTATTATATAGTTATATGTAAAGCCTCAATCTTAGGGATACGTATATACCCATTAATTAAATTAATTATTTTTCATCTTTAGCTAAAATCTGTAATATTACATATCCTGCATCTCTCTCGTTTACTGTTTACTTTACCTACTTTTAATTCAATAGATAATTTTTCAGCTAAAGGTTTATCTGCTAAATTAAATACAATAGTAATTTTATGACGATATTTTTTAGCTTTAGTATTTTTATCATATACAAATAAACCATTTCCCTCAATTAAACCTGCTAAATACCGGGTTAATAAGTAATAAAATTTATAATTATTTATTACTTATTTATAAGGCAATATGTTTTGATAACCTAAAAACTTTAAATAACTTTTTTAATATTACCAAAAGATCATAAGAGTATAAACATACCTATAGTTAAAAAACAATCACCTACTCTATTAGTTAAAAAGGCTGATATAGAACTTTGATTTGCAGCAATTCTAGTAAATCAGAAATTTACTAAAAGATATGAACAAATTCCAACACCTTCTCACGAGTTTTATTATTTAATAATTAATATGTTAAGGTTATAAATAATGATTAAATATTCTATCGTATTTTATATAACATACTTTCATGTATATAAGGTCCTACAATATCTTTTAATTTGACTTTTTGTTTAACAGGTATATATATAATTCATTGATCTTTTTTCTTCTCTTCAATTCTAGTCTTCAAACTAAAATTTTTCTTTAAAATTTCCATAATAAATAAAACTTCTTTTTTACTTTTTTACAAAAAGATCTAGTATGCAAAACGGTTTGTTTATATGTAGTTATACCTCCATCGTCCATTATTCAATAAGCTAAACCTATCGGTGTTAATAACTTATCAAGATTTTAAGGTATAATCTTTACTTTGTTTTTATAAAACATATTATGATATTCATTTAAACAAGGTAAATTTAATGTTATGAAGTATAAGGATTTATATATTTTTCCTGTTCTTTCATCAGGTTTTCTTGTTAAAATAACAGGATTCATTGTTATTAGAGGTTCAAATAAAGAATATAAACTATAAGAATATTTTTCTTTTTCAGGATATGATTGCTCTATACGTAATCTTGTATTATAACTAGATTTAATTCTTTCTAAATAACCATCACCTAAAATTATTCCTACAAGAGCTTGTTTCTGAAAAAGTGTTAAATTATATTTCTTTTTATATTCAGTTGTATATTTTATATCTTTATTTGCTTTATCTTCTATATTTATTTTGGAAAAATTAGAAAAAAATCTTATATATTTGTTATATAAAGAAAAAAATCATAATTATATAAACTTATTAAACAAAAAACTAATAAATAACCTCACATATTTATTATATTTTCATATAATATGGACTATATCTTCATATTATCTTATATTATTATAATATAAATGTACCACGTATAGTCTCTGAGGACCCCTCTAAGAAATTTTTCTGAATAAAATTTTAACCAATTTAACAAAAAAACAAAAACTTAATTGTTTTAACAAACTTAGGGTTTCCTGCTGATTGTCCTTTACAATTAATAGAATATTCCAGCATATAGTGATATATTTAATATAATAATTTATATATAGGCCGAGAATTGGACCTAAAAACATTAAAAGATAATTATTTGCTGTTACAAGTATGATCATCATAAAAGTAAACAAACTCAAATAACTAAAAAATCTTTGATTGTGAGGATCATGACTCATATAACCTATAGAATATATATGAACTAAGCTAGATACTATTAATACAGGTATTAACATAGAAACAGTTAAACTATCAAAATAAAATCCTCAATATAAATTAATAGATTCTATATCAATTCATCTAATAATATTTATCGTTACAGGTATATTATTATATCCTATTTCAACAAAAGCTAATATAGCTAATAAACTTGTTATTAAAATAGAGCTACATGTAATTAATTGTGCTCCCATAACTCCAACCTTTCTACCAAAAAAACCTGAAACTATAGAACCTAATAAAGGTAATATAATAATAACTAAATACATTATTTATATTGTATTGCTATACTTCCTCTTCGTGTTTCTCCCTTTACCTTAGAAATATAAAATATTTCCTTAGGGTAGGCTGGGTATACCCATAACTTTTAAGTTATGCCTGACTATATCTTAAGCAAATAATTTCTGAATAAAAAAATTATTTACCAACCTCCGTTTAGTCGATGAACTGCACACCTTTAAGGTGCTTGGCTGCGGATTATCTATTTCATTTCTTCATACAAATTGTTTTTACCATACAACGAGTCATTACCTGTTCCATTAATCACATTACTATATTAATTTGGTATATTTGTCTTTAAGAACTCCCCGCAATTTGAAGGTTTTGCCTTACACTTATAATTAAATAAAACGTTTATTTTATAAAACTTATTTGAAACATTTAATATAAGACTAGATAAATATTTATTTTACCTTTTGTGATCTAAATTTCTTCCTTGCCTGAATCACAGTGATTGTATTTATTTATAGTTTTACTAATACTACTTTTTAGTTGTAATATTTTTTTTAACCTTTCCTATCTGGATTTAAATGTTATTTATTTTTAAGAATATCTAATGCACTCTTGAAATCAAGATAATTAGAATAATTTGAACCCATAACAGGATGTTTATCAAAAAAAAGTATTATGTTATTAGCAACATGATCAATTCTTGTTAAAATAAAATCCCAAATTGAACATTGTGCATAATTAACCACATAACCACAACCAAATAAGATCACAATACTTTTTAACAATGAAATATATATTTAAGATTGCCTTATTGAAAAACACAATAATACAGATAAATTACTCTATTAGATTTTTGTACATAAATAAAAAAAAATTAAATTCCCCTGTATAAAACCCTGCCACTTAATCCAAAGATAAGTTTTTGTAATTTACATTTCTTTTAATATCCAATCTTTTTATAAAAACAATTAAAGAGAATATTTCTTTTAATTTTTTAGATAAACTTAAATTAATAAACGCTTTATAATTAATAATTTATTGTAATCCATATAAAGTATTATATACTTTATTTAACATAAATAAAATAACTTGTTTAAATTATATATAATAATACTTTTTGGTTAAAGAATATTTATCAAAATAAGTAATAATAATATTAACTATATCTTTTAAAGCACTAATAATAAATTATACAGTAGAAATATTATTAGATATAGATATATAATATATATCTTTAAAAGTTTTGGGGTTGATAAAATTATAGGTCTATCTCTTTCATGCATTTTTATCTACTTTATAGCTTGGACAGTTTACCCTATTTTGTATCTAGCTTTTTTTTAATTTTAAATACAAAATAACCTTCAGCATCTAATAAATCAGTAATAAATTAAAGATTAAAATAACAACTATTAGAAGAATAAAAAGAATAAATTTTTATTCCTAGTCTACTATAGATTGCCCTACTAGATTAATAAAGTAAAAATTTATTATTATTAGATCTTTAATTAATTTTATATCTTGTATTGTTTATATAGTTATTAGGACTATTAAATATATTATGATTATATAAAAGTATTATGATTATTAATAATATTATTATTGTAAAATTTACAGTACGAGATTAAGGAAGAGGCAAATCTATAAAAAGCTACTAATATACCTAAACCTATGGCAGATTCTGCACCTGCTATAGTTATAATATAAATAGCAAAAGTTTGACCTAATATATCGTCAAAATTAAGTGAACTTATTAATATTAAAAAAGTAATAGATAGTAACATTATCTCAATTGAAATAAGCATTAATATTATATTTTTTCTATTTAAAACGAAACCTAAGATCCCTATTAAAAATAATATTAACGAAAAATTCATATAATAGGTTATTATATAGAATTTATATATGTAAAACCAAACCAAAAAAAATAATAAGTATTGTTATAAAATTATTATTATTTATAATTAAAAACATATATAAATTGTATATTATATAATTACCTTTAAAAGCTTTATACTTATATAGTTAAAATACAATTTTTTTAATTAACCATTCATTTGATCACGTAATCAAAGCAAGAATTTTTTCAGACTAACAGATTGTATAACTATAGGCATTGAACTATGTAATATACCACAAATTTCTGAACATTGACCAAAATATGTACCTTGTCTATTTAAGTAAACAGATGATTGATTTAATCTTCCAGGATCGTTCTACAACTTTAACCATAAGTAATCCTAACTTATATTTTATCAGAAAATTTAAAACGGTAACGATTTTTGTAAAATTTACCACTAAGAATGTAATTTCTTATAGTAGTTATACTTGTACTAAATCAATAAGAAGCTTTAATTATAGAAGTAAAAGTCATTGTATATTTAATTTATCTATCAAATACTTATATTACTTTACCTTAAGATAAATGTAATTTATCTAAACTTTCCTTTATACATTTTTTTTATTAACTCTCGTATTTCAAAATATGATAAATTAGCTGGTACAGCTTTAGTTTTCAAAATATTTGATATTATAAAAAATTAAAAAAAGCCTATATTTTGATATATGTTTTTTATAACTAGAATGATGTATACCTAAATCAGCACAAAATTCATTTAATGAATTATTTGTATAATATAAAGTTTTATATTCTAAACTATACAAATATATTTTATACCTTTGGTTAACTATAAAATTAACTATTTTATGTGTATTTAAATTAAATTTTTTATCTAATAAATAATATTGTTATAAAAAACAATGTGAATATTTAGGGTATCTATACGGTATTACTATTATTTATAAAGTAAATGCTTAAAATCCTTCTTTTTCTATTAAAGGTAGTAATAATCCAATACTTTTATTATTAAATAATACATTTTTTTCAAAATATTGTTTAAATCTTCTAGATAAATCATTACTTGAACCTACATATTTACTATTAGTAACCATATGTATAAAAATATATATACCAGCATTACTTTGTCTAGATTGAGGTTTACCTACTAATGCTAATAATTCTGGATAAGTCTATTTAGTAATAGGTAAATCAAATTTTACCTTTGAAAGATTAAAAAATTTGTCTAGCTCCTTTTGAGATATTGAAACTTTTTGATTAATTAAAACATTATTTATAATTTCACTAGTTGTTGTATTACCTTTTTTTATATGTTCATTAATTAATTTAATTGAACGATATGTATTAGAATTATTAGATAATGGAGCAACTGTTCATATATATCTGATGAAACCTTTTAATCTATAGGGATATTCAAACATAAAAACCATATTTTGTCTTTTACAAAATTTATAAGATAAAATAATAGAATTTTCTCCTAAGTAAGGAGCCAAATTTAAATCATATTATAACTTATAAATATTATAAAATTTTAAGATTATAATACATACCATTAATGTATTAATGTTTATGGAAAACTTTTAGGTTAAGGCTGTTGTAGTAACTTTAATATAGGGTTATTTTTAAAATATAAACTTATTTGTTTAATTTAATCCTATAACCAGTTTCCTGGCGACTAGAGTACACCTTACAATATTATTATAATAATAATATTTAAGAACCGTCTACTCGTTGCTCTTTTACAGACAATCAAAATTGTCTGATTTAGATCCGCGATCACCCATTTCAGTTTCCTTCATCTTTAGTGATATTACCATACCCTGAGTAATTAATTAGGCCGGGCTTAAAGTTTCCTTTATGCCTTTGGTTACTAAAGTTTTAGGGTTTCTCCGGAATTTGGCTCTTTTGCACATTTAATGAATAGCCTACATTCAATTTTTATGCATCACATTTAATACCTAAAGAAGGACAAGCAAAAGAATGTATAACATCAGCAGCTGAAACTACAAATCTTGTGTGAGTTAATTCTGGTATAATTACCCTATTATCAACTTCTAACATTCTTAATGTACCTTCTTCTAAATCAGTATCTGGTATTATATAAGAATCAAATTCTATAAACTCATCATTTGAATTAGTAAAATCAGGATATTGATAACTTCAATATCACTGATGTCCCTCACCATAAATAACTAAAGAAGGATCCATGACTTCATCCATTAAATACAATAATTTAAATGAAGGAAAAGCTATTAAAATTAGTATAACAGCAGGTGTTATAGTTCATATTAGTTCTATTAATGTCAAGAATTCATATAGTTTCCCATATAACCGGACTATATCATACCGTTATAACGGTTTTCACGTGTAGTCTCTGAGGACCCTACTTGTAATTTTGTAAAATAAAAAAAAAATTACTTTGGTTTCCTGCTGATTGTCCAATGTAATATCCTTTAAAATTATGATTAATAACATTTAAAATGTTATAATACCTAAGGCTTTAGGAGTTTCCAGCACATAGTGAAATTTTATCCAAAGTTTTTCTAAGTTTATTTAGATGAAAATTTATATAATTTTTGAATATTTCACCTAAATTCATATATTTTATAGTAGTGCTATTATTTATATATGAAAATTTACCAGCTATTATAGCTGAAACAAAACTACCTATTAATTTATATGCTTTTGAAGAACATTTTTCATATAAACATAATTTTCACTTACAATATTCATTTTTAACTAGGTATCCTTATAATGTAGTATACTTAAGTTTTTTTTTGTCTAATAAATTATACAGTATATATATAGTAAGTTTTTCCAAATAAAAAATTATTTTCTTTTTTTAAACTTATTAATTTTCTAATTTATTTTACATTTACTATCTAAAGTATATTTTTCCTTTATATAAACTCCTTTTAAATATTTACTAATTTTCCCTTAGTTTATTCCGAATGTTAATAAACTTGAGAACTTATTACTATTTTTATATTGTATTATTAATTTTAGTTATAAAGTAATATTGTCCCTAAACAAGTAAATTAGATTTATCACAATATTTTAATATTGTTAAAAAAATTAGAATATTTATATTGAATTAATACTTTATTTATTAAACTATCATTTTTATATATATAAAGCATTTTCGTATATTTTATATTTAGTATAATAATTATATAAAGAGTTACAAAATGAGGTAGCATAAATACGTATATAAATATATATTTTATTTTTTATTATTATTATTAAACTTAGAATACTTTTGAATAGGCACATATATACCATGATTCATATATTTATGTGAGATTAATGATTTTGTAGATACAAAACTTCTTATTATAGCTATCATAATTCATGTTACAGTAAATAATATAATTGCTAAATAAAACATTATATTATTATGTAATTCTTCTATTCCTTCCATTTGAGGAGTCGCACTATCCTGAAAAAATAAACCTCAAGGTGTTGGAGCATCAAGTTTTATATTATTATAAATAAATATATTTTTATACATATCAAATTTAAGATCAATAGTTTATTTCTTTTTAATACCAGAAAAATATATTTAATAATTTTTATTTTTTATTAAAAACATAAAGCAAATATAAATATAGAAATCTATAATTTATATAATACAAGATTATTAATATAATTATAACACCATATTGCAATAAAAAATAAAACAATGAGCTATAGTGAGCTCAAAAAAACTTTTTTAATTATAAATTCAAAAGTAATTGTATAACCAAATGAAATATTAAAAACAAAAATATTTAGATTATACTTAATAAAAATAAAAATATTAAATATATAAAATAAAACTTTAAATTTTATTATGATTTATCAAACAACATAACAATAAAGCCCTTATTAAAACAAATATAAAATGTAATTAACTTAATTTCAAAAATATTTATTATTAATAAAACCATGTTTTAAAATGATCATTAAGATAAAGTATAATTATTATTGATATTATTTATTTAATTGTTAAATTTTATAATATTAACCTATATAAAATTAAACAATCATAAAGTATCAAAACAATAAAATCATTTCCTCTTAAATACATTAAAAATAAAAAATATTTTAATATTTAAATAGTTCAATTTTTATAAAAAAGAATTTTATACTCTAAATTATCTAATAAAAATTAACATGATTATACCGACATATAATATAACTATATAATAAAAATAATAATTTAATTTTTATTCCATAGCTTTAACATTAAATATTTATAGTAATAAATATAATCTATTATTAATATCAATAAACATTTAAATAAAAAGACCAATAAACCTAAAGATAAAATTATCTAATATAATATTAATTAATTATTTAACAATTAGTCTATAAATTTATAAATTTAGTTTATTTATTTTTAATTTTTAAATCTCTTTATCAAAGACTAGTTTTATAAAAATCAAATAATCTAAATTTGTGATTAACTTTATTTTAAAGTTCGAGTTTAAATTTAAAGTTTCAGGATTATTAATATATAAAATATTCAATTTTATCAACTCAGAATATTAAGCTTTATTTGTATTAAAAACATCTAAAGTTTTTAAATTAAAAGCTTATAATTCTAAAAAAAAAAAGATTTATTAATTATAAATGTATATAAACTCAACTTTTTCAATTCAATTCTTATTAAAATAAAATTTATTAATTAACCAATATATCATTTATATTATTATCAATTAATATTGAATAATCAGTTTTATTATTCAACAAAGTATTAAAAAAATAAAATAAATTTATCTAATCTGTTAGACTTTTTAATTTCTTTAAAAAATCGTCATAATTAATTTGATATATCTTTACTGTATGATCACTATTATCTAGATGTCAATGTGTTTTAATTTTATTAGAAAACATACGATTTTTAATTTTTCACATCTCTGTTCATAATTTTAATTTATCTAAGTCTCATCTATACATTTCTATTAATGTTTTTCAATCTACATAATCTAAATAATTATTTGTAACCATAAGATATTTATCTATAAATTCAATAATTTGTTTAGAGTCATAAAAAGGACATCAAATATCATGAGACTTACGAGACTTAATTTCTTCTATATTGTTAAGATCTTTTATATTATTGTATATTTTATAATTACTCTCACCTATATATTTTTGTAAATAATCTGCAAGTTTAATTTCATCCTTTTTTAAAATAATAAATAATAATGGGATTGGTATACATTTAGGTCCATCAGAATCAAAACATCTGTACACACCATAATAAAATAAACCTCTTCCATCTATAAAAGCATAAACTCATTCATGATTTAAATTTTTAATATCTAAATCTTTATAAAAATGATATCTTTCCTCAAAAGATCTTTTACTATTCATATTATTTTTAATAAAAGTAATTTTTTTTCTATGTATATTGAATAGATCAAAACGATCTTTACACATTAAGACCACTTTTTTAAAATCTAAATAATCCAAATTTTTAGATGTTACTAAAGAATATTCATCGAAATGAGGTAAAATATTATAATATAAATCATCATTATTTGTTACAATAAATTTATAAATATTATACTCCTTATTAACCAACATAATCTCTCCACAATTGAAATATCTTCGTAAATCATAAAGTATACCTCTAGAATGACCCCTTATGAGTACTTCAAAAACACAGTAAAAATGTCTTTTTGATGTAAAATTTATTGAAAAACTTCCTTTAGCATCTGTAATACCCGTAACTCACCAAGGCGAAAGTAAAAAATTTTCCTTACCGTTAGCAAGCTCCCTTAATTTAAAATATCTATTTGTAGAATTCATGTATTTATATTAATTTAATTAATAGTAACGAAATGTTAAGCAACATATAATAATAAAAATAATTTTATAATATTATTAATATTATATAGATTTAGACTTTATGCAACGTATAATAATAAGAAAGCCATCATTAAAGCAAATACAAATATTTTGAAAAAATTTTGTTATTATAAGGATAATATCCTTATTTCAATAATTTACATTATTGATCAGACTATGTCTTCAATTAAATATTCATTTAATTATTGGATTTATGAGATTTATACCCTAGTCGTTGAACGTTTATAACTATAAAGTTAAATTTCGCTGCAAGTTGACTTAATTAGTGTTTCTTGCAATTTACCCAATTTATACAGAACTATTTGCTTTAATTTAATCCTGTAGCTTCAGCAAAAGCAAAACCTAATATAGCATAACTAAAAAGTTGACCTCTAAGAGAAGGATTTCTAGCCACACCTAAGATTAAAGCACCAAATACTACACCTATTCCAACACCAGCACCTATTAAACCTGTTGTAGCTAACCCAGTTCCTATAATTTTTGCTGCTTGTATCATAATAAATTGATTAATATATTCAATTAGGAAACCTTTATTCATTAAATAATAAAACAATATTTAATTTATAATTTAATAAGATTATAAATTAATAAGATTAAATACATCAATATATATTGATATATATATATAAATTTATACTTTTTTATTTAAAATTTCAAATTTATATATTTAAAAATAAAAATTTTTATTTTTAATATATTTTAAATGACATGCATTTAAAGCTCTCAAGATGAATCGAACATCTATACAAATATTAACAGTATTTTGCTCTACCGTTGAGCTATAAGAGCTATTAATAGAAATATAGTTTTATAAAAATAAAACAAATTATATAATTTACTAAAAATTTATAATAAATATTCTTATCCTGGATTCGAACTAGGATCAAAATATTAGAAGTATTCTGCTCTACCATTGAGCTAATAAGAATTAATATACGTATATTTATTATATTAAATTTCAATAATTATTACAAAATCAATCTTTAAACATGTACAAGATTCGAACTTGTATCAACATGTCCGTAGCACGACATTTTAACCATTAAACTAACATGTTGATAAGAAAAATAAAAAAAATTTTTCTTCTTAATTAACAAATAATATAATATAATTAAAAACCTCAAACAAAAGGTTAATTAATTATTAAAATTAAATCAAATTAGATTGTAAAGGAAGACTAACAAATGCATGAGGTTTAGGTGGACTTGTTAAACATCATTCTAAAGAATTATTATTTCTATTAAATAAAATTTGAAATAAATCACTATGATATTGTGGTGTTAATCAAGGATATCTTAAAACAACAGTACCTTGAGTTAATTGCATATATAATATATTTAAAAAACATCAAGTAGCAACAACACTAACGATTGAACCAAAACTACTTATTATATTTCAACCAGCAAAAGCATCAGGATAATCACTAATTCTTCTAGGCATTCCTTGTAGCAAAATTAATATCAATTAAAAATCTAAAGGATTTAAACTGAATATTTTATTTTTATACACTTTATTTGATTCACAATATTTTTTTAATGTTACATAACTAATTTTTAAATCTTTGCTAGCTACTACTATACCTTTATATACTTTTTCTAATTCTTTACTATCTGAATTATAAACATAAACTTTCTTTCTTAAATTTTCTAATGTATCAATACTATGATTTTTACCGCAGATAGGATTATTAATACCCGATTTATCTTTATACATTTGTTCTATAAATTTTTGTGATTTTTCTTTATTAAACTTAGGATTTAATTCACCAAGTTTAGTTTTTCTCATTTTATCTAAAGTATTAGCATTATCTGTTTTTCCCCAAAATGGATTTAATTCACCAGAAAATAAAGCACTAAGTCGTTGTTTAGTTTTTTCAGACAAATTTTTACCTTTATTAAACTCACTTATGAGTTTTTTAGTTTCATCTATATGTCTAAAACCTAAACTAGATCCTCCTTTAGTATTTATATTAAGAATAGGTTTATAAAGATTTATATAATATTGTTCTTTTTTAATTAAGTTTGTTTTAATTATAGAATCTTTATTGAATATTTCTAAAATAACAACACTAAAATTATCATGACCATATTTTAATATAGAATTAGAAATGTGTCTTTTATCAATAAGTCTTGAAGGATAATAATAAGTAGATAATCGTCTACTTAAATTATAACCACTACCTATATATTGTTTACCATTTACTGAATTATGTAAAAGATAAATACCCGATACATTTTTATAATTTTTTATAATATCATTTCTATTTAATAAAGCATTATAAAATACCACAACAGGTTTAAATAGTAAATTATTTATATTTAAAGGATATAATTTTTCAAAAGATTTTCCAATTTTAATAGTAATTAATTTATCATCCTTATTATCAGAATCATTATTAGGTGATTCATTCTTAGGAGATTTATAATTAGAACCATTATTTGAATTATTATTGTAATTATTAATATTAGAACTATATTTCTTATTTAAAAACTTTAGCAAATAATTGAAATTATCAATATATTTTTATATTGTTTGGACTATATTTTTACCTTTAGTAACGCTAAAGATATACCACATAGAGTCTCTGAGGAACCTATTAAAACAATTATAAATTTATTGGTTTCCTGCTGATTACTTTAAAGACTAAATAAAATTTTCCAGCATACAGTGATATACTTATAAATATTATTATTTATAGGGCCTACATTTGACCTAATAAATGTTGAGGGAAGAAAGTAAGATTAACACCTAAAAATAAAATTCAAAAATGAACTTTACCAGCAAATATATCATAAGATAAACCTAAAATTTTAGGTATTCAGAAATATCAACCACTAAATAATGCAAAAACAGCACCCATAGATAAAACATAATGGAAATGAGCAACTACGTAATAAGTCATTATGTTAACTCATTATTTTCATACACATCGCTTACGCAATGGATCGGACTATAACATATCTACTAATTTAACTTAATGAATTTTCGACTGCCACGTTTAGTCTCTACGGATCCTACTAATTAGTATTTTAAATACTAATGTTGGTTTCCACGATATTACCTTATACTTTTATTAATTTCATGCTTTAAGAAATATATAAGGTTTCACCGTTAGCAATATATAATAAATATATTACCGAAAAAAAGTATGATATTTTCATGGTGGCAAGACAACATGACACTTATTTATTAAAAATTTGATTAAATTTTTTTAATGTTTCTGCTTTTTCACCTAAAAGAGGATAAGAATAACAATGATCTATAATTTTATTTAAAATTTCTTTTTTATATACTTCTATAGAAAAAAAATTAGGGTAAGGATTTCTTACTAAATTTTGAATTTCAAAATATTGTTTAATTACATTAATTAAATAAATATCAAAATTTTGTCCTATAGAAAAAGAATGGTTATTATTTTTTCTAATGGAAAAACAACCTTCAGCTTCTATGAACCCTGACAATCATTCTTTAAAATAATTAGGTAAGAAAAAAGAATTTCTTTCAAGACCAAAAAGATCAGATTTTATAATAACTATTTGATTTGCATATTTAAAATTTCTATTAGATAAATATCAATCTATTGAGTTTTTTGATAAACATTTTTTTAAAAATTCAAGTTGACAAATTTTTTTCGAAGTTAGAAGAGGATATATTTCAAAAATCTTAATGATTTCTTTAATTGTTTCTTTATCATTAACTACTCATATAATTTCTTTACCTTTCCCAGTTACTCTTACATTTCCTTTAATTACTTTAGCTATTTTTATTAACATATTATAGTTTGATATAATATTAGATAATTTAATAACAAGTCTATATTGTAATGATTGATAACGTCAATGATTAACTTGAATACTACCATCTCCATCCATTAAACCTACTCAAAATATTTTTATATATTCATTATTATTACAAGCCGAAGGTAAAAAATAATTATTATTAACTAAAAACATTTTTTATTAAAAATTAAACTTATATTTAAATTAAATGGTATTTTAAATTTGTAATATTTTATAAAACATTAAATTGATTGCTTAAAAGGATAAAAATTACCTATCTTATAAATGAATTATCAAAATTAACAAATAATATTATATCTAATATTAATTATTTTATTATTTTATTATTTAATCAAATTAGTATCATGGAAAGCAATATCAAGTGATGCATTAGCTAAAATAATTCCACTTAATCCACCAATAGTAAACATAACAACAAAACCTAAAGCAAATAACATAGCAGGTGTTAAATGTAAAGAACCACCATAACAAGTTGCTCAGGGTGAGGCCTTTGATCATTTCAGATCTAGTTGGCTTTATGTTTCAAAAAAATAGTGACATATCTGTATATTTTTAATTAAATGCTTATTTAAGGCACTGTCTATTACTAGTAACCTGGACCATTCCTTCATATTTCATATAACATAATATTCTTATTATATTACTTAGAAATAGTATGGCATCTGGCCTCTACACTTTTAGATATAATAAATAATTATATATATTATACTCAATAAACTTTTTATTTATTGAATAACACTTTCGTGTTACCACTTAGCTCTACGATAATCCTTGATAATTACTATTATTATCCCAGGATGTCCCTAGAATTTGCCATATTTACAATATAAAATTAAAAATTTATTTATACTTTTTTCCCAATATTTTGTATTTCATAGAATCATGCATAAAAGGCAAAATATTATCTAAATTTCTCTTTAAAGATTTACTTTTTATATAAATAATAGGATTGCCTCTTTGAAAATGTAAAGAACATTCTAAATTAAATTTTATAATTAATATATTTAAAATAAAAACTACTTCTTTTATTGTAAAAGAATCTGTTTGAATTCTTACACCTGAATTATAAGTTCCATCTCCCATAATTCAATGAGCTAAAGCTTCTCATGTTAATAAATCATATAAAGTAGTAGGTATTACTTTTTTATTATTAAGATAAAATATATTATATAATTTAGTTATACAAGGTAAAGTTCGTGTTGTAAAACTTAATCTTATATGTTCTTTTTTAGAAACAATTGTTTTAGTTATATAAGGAGCTTTAGAACAATAATGATTCAATTTGAAAAAAACAAAATAAAAATATTCAATATGACTAACTGTTTGTTTAAATTGTAATCTAGCATCACCTTTATATGCTTTACTAATATTAGCATCTGAAAGAATAATTCCTATAAACACAGATAAAAGATAATTAGGTATTATAATAAATTTTCTTTCTAAAGCCGTATATCTAGGAGAACCTACAGTAGAAGATAGATTAAAACCATATGGTACTAATGCTTTAGAAAAAGTATAAATATTATTTAAATTTCTATTGTATTTGGTCATATAAATCTTACTAAAGGATTTCGACAACCAACTAAATATTTTAATTCCTGTAGGAACTGCAATAATTAAAGTAGCAGCAGTAAAATAAGCTCTTGTATCCACATCTAAACCTACTGTATACATATGGTGCAATTAGGAATATATTCCATGGACTATATCTTCATCTTTGCGTTAAGTTTATCACCAGTTTTATTGGTAACACTAGTAATTAAATTAATTTGTTTGCTTAATATCCTAATTTCACTTAATCCCTCTTTTGTAAGATGATATTTATTTTTAACACCCAAAAATCCTTTTTGTAATTTTCTATGTGTTAAAAATAAATTTAATTGGCCTTTTATAAATAGCATTGTATCCAAACTATCCTTTTGATCTATCATAAATCTTAATTTAACTTGATAACCTAAAGCCATAGCTTTCCTTTTTAACAATGTAACATTAAAACAACCTTCTGCTTCTATGAACCCTGATAATCAACTATTATTTAATAAAGGAAGAATATTATTATTTATTTCTAATATACTAATAGTATCAAGTCATTTTTTAACCTGTACTTTTCTTTTATTTAATACTAAATTTCCATTAAATAAAGCTATTAAAATAAGTATACCTTGTTTATCATCAACAAAATAACGATTATAACAACTAAATGTTTTTACTCTTCCTATACCTAAAGTATTATGTATATGATTCAATATACTAACTTCCTTTTTAGTTAATACAAATCTAAGGCGTTTATCTTTACCTGTAAGAAAAGCTCCATCCCACTCAGAAAAACCAATAAATCAAGTTAATCAATCATCTGATATTTTATCAGAATTGTTACCGGATATTTTTCTATAAGCTTTAAAATCAAAAGATGTTTCGCGTGTAGTCTCTGAGGAACTCTTTTCAGATTTTATATAATATTCTACTATATATAATAAAATACCTAGAAATATAAAACTAAGATTACCTGCTGATTGAGCATAGCCTATAAAATTTTCACTCTTAAAAGTATTTATAAGCACTAAGCTTTTCCAGCATACAGCGAAATTTATTACCTTATAGTCACCTAAAAGGAAAGCCAACCATTGACTTCAAACAACAAAACCTAAAACACCTATAGACATCATAGCATAAACCATACCAAGGTAACCAAACACATTCTTACTTGAGCTAGCTGAAATTACAGTACTAATTATACCAAAACCAGGAATTACTAATATATAACAATAATTTTGATTAACTAAATAGTATTTATTAATTAATCTTTATAAAACGAAATAAAATATTAATTAATAAAAATCTATTTTTATTAATACTCAAGAACTTTAAATTCTTGTTAGGACTTTATCTTAAACCGAAGTAATATTATTTGATTTATTAATAGTATTTTTTAATTTAACAATTTTTTTTAATCCTTCATTTTTTAAATGATCATTATTTTGAATTATTATATATGCTTTTCTTCATTTTAAATAACTAATATATTTACTAGATAATAAATGAAAACTATTAAAATAATCAACAACATTTTTTGCAGAACCAAAACTAATAGAATCATAATAATAAGTATCTTGATTTTTTCTATACCCTATATTTCCACCTAAAAAATTTTTAATTAGAATTAAAGTATCAATTTTTTTTTGATCTATTTGAAAATTTAATCGTATTTCAATTCTATTAGTACGATTAAGTAATTTAATTTGAAAACTAGCATTAGCATCAGAAAATCCTGCTAATCAATAATTTTTTAAATCCTTATCTAAATTAAGTTTAAATTTAATTTTTTTTTTTAGCTCAACAAAATGTTTATGTTTTAATATATTATTACATATTTGATCTAGTTTGTTTTTTGTTCTAATTTTTCCATTTATTAAATTAATTACTTTTTCTAAACCTTTTTTGGATCCTATTATTAAAAGAAAAGCTTTTTTATTTTTAATTTTACGTATATTTCCAAAACCTATTTGTTTTTTTATATAATAAGCTAAGGAAACATCAAGTGAACTAAATACAATTACTAATTGTTGTTGTTTACTAAAATGACCATCTCCATCTATTAAACCAGCTAGATAATGCCCAAATTGATCATCATTAGCTGGTTTTAAATGTGTAGGTACATGTACAGAAATAAGTTTTATTTTTGAATAAATATCTCCTAACTCTTCGGTTTCGTTGCATAAAGTCTCTGAGGTTCCAATTTTATTTTTATATAATTTTTCATAGTTTATATACATTTTATATAAATTTATAAAATTATTACCTTCTGGTATACTTAATCGTTTTAACTTTTTTACTTTATCATTTAAGAGGGAGTATTTAAAACTTAATAAAGTAGTTCCAGAAAATAGCAACGTTAAGAAGCCCATATATTGTACTTCTGGGTGTCCAAAGAATCAAAAAAGATGTTGAAATAATATAGGATCTCCTCCTCCAGCTAATTCAAAGAAAGATGTGTTAAAATTTCTATCAGTTAATAACATTGTTATTGCCAATTTTTGTTTACTTACGTAAATAAATCTCAGTATATTAATTTTTATCTTGATAATATTTAATATATTTAAGTATTTAAAGTAAATATTCATATATTCACATATATGTTTGGACTATATATTATTTATCTAGATTATAAAACTTTCCTAATTGATTTTACGTAATGTTATATTATTCTTAACTTTTTATTTTGTTTCTAAAACATAATCCATATTTTCTTTATTTAATTTACTTATTTTAAATATATTTATTATTTTTAATCAATACAAAAATTTAAATGTTTACTGTTAAAGGAAATTTAAAGGTAATTATATAAAATAATATTACCCTTTATAACAGTTCTAATTATAAACTAAAGATTTTCTTTTAATTTATTTTTATTTTTTTTTTTACTTATGTGTTTAAATATTTAACTATTAAATTTAATCAAAATAATTATATTTTTTTATTATTAAATCTTTGTTGTATCAGTTAAAATTTACATTCAATTTTAAGTTATTTATTTTTTATCTAAATTTTCAAAAAAAAATATCTCTCAACTTAAATAAACCCAGATAACCCCGAAGTATAATAAAAAAATAATAATTATTTTTTTGTTCAAAATATAAATATAATTTTTTATATTATATCAATTTATTAGATCATATAAAAAATAAATTTTTGGTATTATTAGGTTATCATTAATTAAATTAACTAATAATAATAAACCTTCATTGTTAATTATTAGTATGTAACTTTTAACTCCTTTTTTTAAATAATTAACCATGTTTCAATTATTTTTGAGTTGAAGTAAATTATTTAATTGAAATACAATTTATATAAAATATCTAATATGATTTTTTGTTTTCCTATTTTTGGTTTTATTATACTATTTTCCTATATTAAAACTATTAAATAATATAATAATTTATAAATATTTGTCTTCGAATTTGGCATAAAAAAGATTATCAAAAAAAAATACTAAAAATATAATAGAGGAAACCAAAGGAAAATTTTAAGAACAAATAAACAAGGGCGTATAGTCTCTGAATATACCTTCAATTTTCAAAAATCGACGGTTTACTGCTGATTGTGTAAAATATTAAATTTTACAGTTTTCAGCAATTAGCCCTATTTATTGCTGGCACAATTATACAAAACAATAATTAATAAAGATTATAAAATACTAAATTTAATACAAATCTATTTTATTTTTTTAAGAACTTTTATTAATATATTTTTATTATAAAATAAGTAATTAAAAAATAGGTTAAAGTTAAGATTGCTAAAATTGTTAATATATAACCATATAAGATTCAAACTTTATTTGTTTTATTTTAGATGAAGAAATTTTCATAATAATAAAATGTTTCTTAAAAATTTTTTTTAATTTATGATAAATATCTAAACTATTTTATAATTCATATAAAATAAAAATGAAGATATAATAATATACAACTATTAAATAAAAAATTACAAGATAAAATTTTGTTAACTAATTCAACATTATAATTTTATGATCTATATTTCAAATATATTAATTTTTAAAATTTATATAATTGAAATTAAACCTATATATTCTGATAAATTATATACTATATATAAAAAAATGCTACTGAATAAAATTAAATAAATTCTAGTTATAAATAATAATATTGCTTTTCTATTTTTATATAAATAGATTAATAATATAAATAATAAGAATATACAAAAAAATATAAACAAATTAAAACAAATAATATTTATTACAGAATCAATACTATCTCCCTCTTCTATTATAGAATTAGCAGAAAAAGAACCATCGTTATTATTAGAATTAGCAGAAAAAGAACCATCGTTATTATTAGAATTATCATTAGAACTATTATTATTATTATTTATATCATTGTTATTAGAATTATTATTATTATTAACTTCATTATTGGAATTGTTATTATTGTTATTAACTTCATTATTAGAATTATTGTTATTATTAACTTCATTATTATTAGAATTATTATTAGAATTGTTATTATTATCTTCTTCATTTTGAAGATCTGAAATATTAAATCCAGGTGTAATTACAACACCTCCTACAATACCTCCTGCAGTTAATATAGAAACACCCAACTCTAATGAGCCCACTGATTCACTAACAGTAATTATATCATTAAATGTGAAATTAGTGTTAGCAATTAAATATTCAATTGCTGCATTAATATCTGAATTATCTACATCAGGATTTGTAACACCATTAATATTATTTGAAAGACCATTACTATTACTTGAAACATTAAGAATAGCATTCTTTATTGTATCTTTAGCTCCTTTAATAATTTTTACATATTTATCAAAATCTTCTTCATACTCATATAACATCATAAATTCAAATTGAAGACTATATAATATAAAAAAAATAGCAAAAAGCCAAAAAATAGTAAAAAATCAAAAAATTATTTTTTCTAATAAATGTATTATACAATTAAAAATATTGTAATTGGCTAAATTGGATTTTATATATCTTCATAATTTAATTAAACTTTTCATTTTTTTTTATTTTGTATGGTTTGTTATAAAAAGCAAGCATTATTCTCACCTAACATATAGTCATATGTACCAGCTAGTACAGGTAAGGATAATAATAATAATACAGCTGTTATAACTACAGCTCAACCAAATAAAGCTAATTTCGTCCACAAAAATGATGTAAAGACCTTATTTAAATCATTATTATCTATTAATAATATTACAATCATTTATTTTAATGTGGTAACTTTAATCTGAAGTTACTTTCAATCCTACAACACATAAACACTTATATATCCTTTTTATTATTTAATACTTTGAAATATATTTACTTATTAAAAAAGTACTAAATAATTCAAATAAAAGTCTTTATATTCATTAATTATATACTACTTTTTATTATAAAATATCTATTAAAATTCATTATTGATTAAATTAAATTAATTTTATCCAACCCATCTTTAGTTAAATGAGCCTTATTTTTAATAAGAACTGATGCTTATTAAAAGTCCTTAAAATATCTAGCTTTTGCATCCAATATAGGATACTCTTTGATAAAAAGTATAATATTCTCTACTATATGAGAAAAATTTCATACAGCAAATGTACCAATACCAGATTTTTCTACTATAGATAAAGAACCACAATTAAAAACTTGTACAAAACTTTCCAATAAATAAGCATCACGTATATTTTGAGTTACAAGAAAATTTAAAGTAACACTTATACCTAATTTATGAGTTTTATATTTGCTTGTTTTAATAAAGAAACAACCTTAACCCGAAACAAATCCAGCCATTCAATATTTAATATCAGGTATATTTAATCCTAAATTAATTTTTGGTACTTGAGGTCTTGTCACTAGAGTGAGATTAGAAAAAGCAACTTCTAATCTTTCAGGTAAACCTTTATTCATAAAAGCCCTTATACTAATAAGTTTACGTAAACCTGCTTCAGTAAGATGTTTTTTATTATTTATAATATAATATGCTTTTTAAATAATAAAAAATTTGCATACTTATGAGTATTTAATCGATAGTTATTAAAGTGTTTAATTACAAAAATTAAGTCACTTAAACTTACAACTTGAAACATAACTGAATCTCCATGTACGGTTACACTACCTACACGAAAGAAACGTTGAATTAAATATAAACTATCTAAATCCTTAGAATGTAAATGAATACAAAAAACTATTTTAACAGTTCAACCTAAAGTATATCTAGAATTTTTACTAATACTTAAAATAAAAGAGGCTTAAGCATCACAGAAACTTGTAACAAAATAAGGGTTAAGGTTATTTGTATGAGTAGTATATTTCGTTCTGTTTATTTATATCACTTTAGATAATATTTTATTTATTGATTGTATTATAAAATTAATAATATTTAAATGTTTGATTATAAATATAATTAACTTTATATATAAACTTGTAGTATTGAATATCTACATACAATAAATTAATTAAACTTTAACAAATTACTAAATAATAAATAAATTTTTTAATTAAAGTCGTAAAATATTGATATGTAGAAAATTTCACTCCAGAACCGGCTTTCCCGGCGACTAGAGTACACCTTACAATATTGGAAATATTGAAGAACCATCTACTCGTTGCTCTTTTACAGATAATAACAATTGTCATTATCTGATTTAGATCCACGATCACCCATTTAAATTTATTTCATCTCTAGTGATATTACCATACCCTGAGGCATTAATCAGGCCAGATATAAAGTTTCCTTTATGCCTTTGGTTACTAAAGCTTTAGGGCTTCCCTGGAATTTGGCTCTTACACACAAATTAGAAGAAAATTGTTCTCCTTTTATGTAATCTTATACCTGGGCTTCTCATATTAATTATAGTTGAAATAAAATTAATAGCACCCAATAAACTACTAACACCAGCTAAATGTAGACCAAATATAGCTAAATCTACACCTGGTCCACTATGACTTTGTATACTTGCTAATGGAGGATAACAATTCTGTTGGTAATTTCATTGTATTATATACAACTATCATTACACTCAATAAATTTCTTTATTGTTCGGACTATACCTTTATCTTGTAATTATTTTTTGAATAAATCAATTTTTAATAACTTTTCTTTCATTTTTCTAAGTGTTTCTCTAATTAAAAATAATTTATAATAATTTCCTTTATTTTTAATATATGATCTAGCTCAAATTTTATATTCTACACTTTTCATACCTATTAAATTATCTTTAAAGTAATTTATTATATTTTCTATAGCTCTAGAGTTTGTAGTGTCTAAAATATAGTAATTATGTTTAGTTTTAAATCTAATGACAGTTGAAATATGTAATATTATTTTTATACTTTCTAAAACTATACTATCTAATTTTTGAGTTATACTAAATCCATGTACTATTCTATTTCTATCTTTAGATACTAAATAAAAACTACCTTCTCCTTCTACAAATCCACTTAGTCAAGGTTTAGTTATAACATTTATTATTTCATTATGTTTTAATGGAAATGTTACATTATTTCAAGCTGGTGATATATAACCTTGAGGTAAAGTTTCTTCTTTTAATGTAAATAAAAATTTATCTTTTTGTACTTTATTTAAATTAAGATCATTTAATATATTAAATGCTTTCTTTAGTTTTATGTAGTTAAAGTATTTACTAGTTAAAAGAGGATATTTATCAAAAATAGGAAATATTACAGTTTCTAATTTTTTTCTATCTCTTATAAGTATTTGTCCTTTATTATTATCTTTAGTAATTGTACCTATACCTAAATTAGTTTTAATATAATGTAAAATTCTCAAATTATATCTAGAGAAAGCAATTTTATAAACTAAAATTCATTTACCATTTTGATAATAAAACCCGAAAGCACCTTCTCCATCTGTTATTCCAACTAACCATTGTTCAAATCAAGTTTTATTATTTTTTACAAGATACTCTTTGTTAAGTCTCTGATGAGTTACAAAATATCTTTTTATTACTCAGGCGTATTGTTCCCTTGATATAAACATTTTTACATATGATTTAAACAATCATGAGTAATTTATTACGTGTATTAAGAATATTAGTTCTAATACTTGAGAATATTCACGCATCGAAAAGAGTTTTATTGCCTCTGAATCACTTCAGAGCAACTCCTTACCCATATAAAGAGTTCAACCTGTACCTACACCATTTTCAATTATAGCAGAAAATACAAATAATAATAAACTTGGTATTAATAGTCAAAAACTAATATTATTCAATCTAGGGAATCATTTAAATAAGTAATTTCCTACTTATATGGACTATGTTTTCACGCATAATAATTAATTATACGGCTTCGCGTGTAGTCTCTGAAGATTCTACTTGTTAATAAACTTTGGTTTCTTACATATTATTCCTATGTATATATAATTATTACTACTAATTCAGTCAAAAAATTAACTTTATAAATTATTAATCTTAATTAGGTGTATATATATCTGTTAACTGAAAAAAAAAATTTTTCTTTTTTAAGAGATTCTATGTATATAGCGAAGTAATAATTGAATAATTTACACTATTCAACGGCATTCCCCTATTTAGTTAAAAAATATAAATATAACTTGAAATAAATTAAATCATTTAGATAATATTGCACCTCATAAATGTAAAATGTATTTGCCCATAAAGCAAAAAATACAAATAATTAAAAAATTATCCAAATAATATTTAGTTTATTAAATTATTTAAATGTTCTCAATTAAAATAAGTTCTTTTTGAATTCATTCTATTTTTAAGAGAATCTATTTCAATAATTCCTTGTTCGGTATAATGATTATTTTCTAATATTAAAATAGTTGCTTTTTCTCAATCTTTATAATCTAAATATTTAGACGAATATAAAGAAAAAGATTTAAAGTAAGTTAAAATTTTTGTAAGAGACAAACGACTAGATGCAGTTAAAGTATAGTATTCATTACCTGTACTAATTTGTTTTCTAATTAACAAATTACAACCTAAAAATTCAGTTATTTCTGTTAAAACATTAAAATAGCTAGATTTAGTTATAGGTTCATACATTCTTTGTTCTATTCTTAATCTACAAGAAATTTTTCTTTTTTTAGCTTTACTTTCTAATTTAGTATGTTGTATAAAAAATCCACCATCAGCATCTATAAAACCAGCTAATCAACTGTCATTTTTTATATTACCTTTTTTTAAAGGTAATTTTTTTATATTATAATTGTGATTTTTATTTATTCAATCTATTAAATTATAAAATTGAATAATCTTTGGTGTTCTTAATTCACCATTAATATATTTAATTAATACATTTAATCCTTTTACAGGTGAAACAATTAAAACACAAGAATTATTTTTAGGTTTATATCTTATATGACCATAACCTATTATATCTAATAATTTATTAGCCAATGGTTCATTTTTTAAACCAAAAGTTATACAAAATCTTGGATTATGTTTTTTTTTCATATTTTCTTTAGGTAATCATATATGACCATCTCCTTCAAATAAACCAGCTAAATATGATTTTATATCTGTTTTTTTATTTTTTGTCTCTATATTTAAATTTTTAAAATTATATTTATAATTTTTAACAAGGAAATCCTTTCTTTTTGCCATATCAGGACCTCCTACTAATAATGGTAATAAGAAATTCAATTTATTATAATTGTTAAATTATATTTGGACTATATCTTCATCCTTAAAATTTAAGGAGCACAACGTATAGTCTCTGAGGATCCTATATAAATTAAATTGTATTTTATTTTTGTTTCCTGCGAATTATCCATTGTAACATTCTTACTACTGTTTATGGATTGTGTACGCTTAATTATGTTAATAACAACCTTTATAAAGGACAAATTTTCACAACTCCTACAGTAAGACTTTAGGAACTTCTCGCAAACAGTTATGTAATAATAGTAATATTACTAATACTAACGGCAATTTCTTATATAAAATATAATAATAACATTAAATCTTAACAATATTAAATTAAAGAATCTAAATGTGAAAAATCAAACAATATACGATTTTTATTAAATTGAGCCTTTACTTTTTCAACTTCTAATATTTCTTCATTAGTTAAAATTTTACCTTCTCGTTTTATAAGTAATTCCACTACAAATTTTCAATCTTTATATGCCAAATATTTAGATGAATATAAGGGAAAACGATCAAAGTAATTTATAACTTTAATATGACTTTTTATATTGTGTGAAATAACCAAAAAAGAGTTAAAAATTTTATCTTTTTGTATTCTAGATCTAGAATACAAATTAACACCCAAATATCTAGCTATTTTAATTAATATATCACAATAACTTGTACCTCCTTGTATAGCTGATACATCTCGATGATAATTTTGTCTTAATTCTATACGAAAAAAAACTTGTATTCTTTTAGTAGTAATTAGACCTTTTTTTTTTCTATTTGTTATATTAATAGCAAAATTACCATCTCCATCAGTAAAACCAGCTAATCAACTATTACTATTTATAGGGGATAAATCTAAACCTAAAGGATTTATACTAATATTGTCAAAATCTTTATATCATTTTATAATACGATGTAATGCTTCTATTTTAGGTGTACGCATATATCCATTAATAAGCTTAACCATTTCTAAAACATCTTCTTTATTTTGAATTTGTCATATTAGACAACCTTGCTTTGATTTATCATATAATTTACCTAAATTAGTTATATAAATTAACTTTTCTCCTAAAGGTTTATCAGATAAATTAAATACAATAAGTATTTTAGGACGATACTTTTTAGCCTTTGAATTTTTATCATGAATGGCAAAAGATCCATCTGCTTCGATTAATCCTGCTAAATAAGGACCTAATGTTAATTTTAATTGTGCATATTTAGACTCTATTGTTTGCGTATTTGTCTTTAATTTTACAGACTCCTTAAAGTTATTATTTATTGTATTTATATTAATTTTACCAAAACCTCCAATTAATGCTGGCATAACCATAAAAAATATCATTAAAATAGCATGGGCAGTTATAATACTATTATACAATTGATTATCAGCTATATATTGTACTCCTGGACCTGATAATTCTAATCTTATCAAAACTGAAAAAGCAGTTCCTATTAATCCTGAAAATAAAGCAAACATTAAATATAATGTTCCTATATCTTTAGCATTTGAAGACAAAAATCATCTCTCTTTTCACATTGTTATATTAGTTATTATATCTTTTATATTATAACTATTATGCTCAATAATTTCTTCATTATGGTCGTTTGATTTATTATAAGAATTAGTTTGATATGTTCTATGATTATATCATGAAATTAGCTTTAAATAGGTTGGCCTAAACATAACAAACCTAATTATTATTTATCTACGCCTATTGCGTATATGAATTTATATTATTACAGAAATTAATTATTATATTAGGAATTAATATATTACAATTAGAACAAAAAAGCAAGAATAATAGGGAGGATACCTTGAATTGAACAAGGATATACTATGCCACATACAGCTGTTCTACCTATTGAACTATATCCACCTTTAAAAATTATAAAATATAAATTTATGAACTAAAAGAAAAACTTGAATTTTTATTATTAATACATTAAATTATTATTCTTCTATTCAACTATCTTTATTCCTTATTTTTAAAGAAGTATATTTTAATAATATATATTTATTAATATAATTTATTATTCTAAAGTATGAAACACCAATATCTTTAATTACATTATATATTAAATTATATACTTTATTATTTTTATTATTTATTATAGTTATAATATGCCTAGTTACTAACAATTTATTAATTTTGTTAAAGCTTAATAAATCGCACCTTTTTATAATTTATTAATATCACTTAAAATTTTAAGACTAAATTTAATGTTTATCGTAAATATTTAAATTATCAACTAAAATTTATTATATTTATCCTAATACTCTATTTATAAATTAAATTTATCATAATTATATAACAACAAAAATTTAAGAAAATTTTTTATTTAAATAACTTTAAAATAATAACTTGAAAAATTAAAATTTACTTAATTCTTATATAACTTTTATTATTTTTTATGTCAACTCATCTATAAATACCATTTATATTTTTTTTTTACATTTGATTTATTTAATAAAGAATTTTTATAAATAACAATAAGTTTATAAGTCAAAAAACAAAATTATTATAGATAAATCACTTTAGCCTGAGGAGAAACTCGAATTCTCATTCTTAATTCATGAAATTATTGTTCTACCATTAAACTACTCGGGCTAAAATATATACTAATAAATACTAAAATTAAAAAATTATATAAATTTAATATTTTTGTTAACAAAAATATTTTAGATGCATTATTTTCCAAAAATTATAATATATTTTTAGAACTATTCGTTATATTATTTGTAACTATATACCATTAACATTTTAAGCTATTTATCACTTAATTTATTTATTAATTATATAAAAATTTTTTATTACTATCAATAGAATATAATATATAATTAATAAATAAATTTTATTGTACTAATAGTCATTATACATAAATAGAAGTATAGTTAAAAGTTATGAAGATAAAATAATAATATACCTTTATTTACTAATTATCTTGTAAAAATTATAAAAGACATACTACATAAAACTCTAAATACTATTACCCAAGTATATAATGAAATTTTTCAACTAATTTAAGTAACAAAATTAAAAACCCAGTTTATATCATAAATAAACGTTGAGATTTTGTTTTTCTTTCATTTTTCACATTAAATAAACACATATTAAAAGAAGAAATTTTTATTCATTAAATAATAAAACAATATTATATAAATTTTCAGAATAAAACATTTATTAAATATGTAAATATATATAATATATAGTTAATATTTAATTGTCAATAAAAATAACAAAAATAATTCTTATGTTGGAGCGATTCGAACACTCAATAGTAAATACCAAAAATTTATGACTTACCAGTTAGTCGACAACATAATTAAAAAAAAAAATAATATAAATATTTACAATATAGTATTAAAATAGTAAAAAATAATATGGGTAACAAGACTTGAACTTGTAAAGTTAAAACTATTCCATCCTAAGTGGAACCTGGTTACCAAATTTCAGCATACCCATATAATATAAATAATAAAAAAATCTTAACTTATATAAGAAATATTAATGCTCGAAATAAGACTTGAACTTATAACCCAAATAGCTTCAATATTTTGCTCTACCAATTGAGCTTTTCGAGCTTTTATTATTTTTTCAGTTTTAATACTATAATAAACCAATTAATATAAATAAATAAAAAATACATATTATTTTTTTATTTATTTTTGTACCAAAGTAATCAGATTTTGATAATTCATTTACTTTATTTTTAACTCATTACTATAAACATTAAACTTATCTTTACATTTATTTAATTATGTTATTATTTCATTAACATATTGTTTAACATTATTATTAATATTGTTTAATTAAAATGCCTTTTTAATAACAATATTTAATTAATTGATTTATTAATAAATTTGATCTATTTGAGAAACGGATTCTTTTATTAAATCTCTAATTTTTACTTAATCATTAGGTAATATAATTTCAATAACAAAATTTAATATAAGTTTTAGATAAGCCTTTTGCAAAAAATATTAATATTCAACAAAATTCCTAACAACAATAAATTGTACTTGATTATATACTCTTAAAATATATAGTAAAGGACAAATAAAAAGTTGAGCTAAAATACTTATATAAAGCCGACTTATTAATGATATTTACCCTTGTATATTTTGGCTTACTTTCAATTTCTATATTTTTCTAAAAATTAAAAATTTTTTTTAATAAATAAATATATGTATATAAATGAAAAATTACTTCAATTATATAAATAGTTTATTAAAATTCGCAAATAATACTTTGCCTCATCATGTAATAATCTTAATTATCTAAGTAATATTATAACTAATATTAAATAGATATGGAGTTATCAGGACTTGAACCTGAATTAAAGACGTGCAAAGTCCCTGTTATACCTATTAAACTATAACCCCTATTAAATTAATACCAAATAAACTACTTAAATATTAATGATTTTAGTTTTTCTCACTTATAATTTAATTTTTATTTTTATAAATTTCATGATTTTTTAAACATTTTGCAATAAAAAAAAAAGGATGTTTTTATGTAAACCCTGAAGTTTTTCAGATAGATGCAAACTCAAAAATTTTATCTATATTAATAACTAGAACAAAATATATTTAAAAATTACCAATTTCTATTTTTAATATTGTTTTATTAATACGATTATAACCTAATTAAATAATAACTTTTATATTTAAATTCTAAAATATCTAGCAATTTTTAAAATATTATACACATATTTAAAATTATTTAAATAATATTTTTCTCTTAAATTAAAACATAAGGAAGGATCACAATATTCCATAATATCTAATTTAAATAACCATATTTTATCAATAATTTATAAATTAAACTACTATCTTTTTAGTTTTTCTAAAATAAATTATAGCATATAAAGTCTTTGAGACAAATCAATAATATAATTAATATAACTTTTATTAAATTCAATATAATTCATTTATAAATACTAATTTTTTAATTTTTAAATCTCTAATTTAGCAACATTTTTATAAAGAATAAGATTAATAGATTTTATGTTATTATTATTTATATTAATTAAATTATTTCTATTTTTTTTTTTTCATTATCCGAAGAACGACTTGAACGTACACGATTCTCATCACTTAATTTTAAGTTAAGCCTGTCTACCTTTTCCAGCACTCGGATTAAAAAAAAAAATGTAAAATATTATTATATAGTTATTAAAAATAAGAATTAAAATAAGGCTAAAATGAGTCGAACACTTATAAAAGCTATCATGAGCAGCTGGCTTTACCATTAAGCTATAGCCTTCTTAAAAAAAAATTTTTTTAACTTAACTTGCGGACTTAGGAATTGCACCTAAATTTTTTGATCATGAGCCAAATATGTTACTATTACATTAACCCGCATACAAAAATTAAAAATTAATAAGAAATAGGTGATTTGAACACCTGACCCTTCGTGTGTAAAACGACAGCTCTACCACTGAGCTAATTTCTTTCAACCGAAGAGAGATTTAAACTCTAAAACTAACAGTGCTATTGAATGAACAAAACACTTTAGGCTATGTAAAGGAAAACAATAAAAACATAAAAAAACAAAAAAAAAATAATCATAAACTTATAATAAAAATTATTAAATTTAATTAAAATAAAAACAATAACTACTCCTCATAAAGTATCATTTTTTCTTTTATTGCTTTAATTTTAACTATACCTATATTAGTTTTATGCTCACCATTTTTAATAATGAAAATAATTCTAGATAAAACCTAAAAATCAAGTGCCTTTATGCCAATAATAGGATTTTTTTGAAAAAAGGAATAATGTTATTTAAAATATCCGTTCGATTAGTACAACGATATTCCCCTTAATTAAGTTTAGTATGAGGATAAGAATAACCACATTAAAAAAAACCTCAAAACTTTTTAAAAGTGCAACATCACGTTTATGTTGACCTATAAAAAAAAAAATATAATTAATATTATTAGACCTTTTATTTGTATTCCAAAATAACTCTCCCCACTAGATAAAGCAACTAATCAGATACTATTAGGAATTTTTTGATGTTATATTGGAGGTTTTGGAGCCGAAGTAACATAAAAAAGATAGCTTTTAAAGAATAATATAATCCATTATTCATATTAGCTTTAAAACTAACAATTTTTTTTAACCTAAAATAGAAAGGTGATTATTATTAATAAAAATATATTAAACTGATTTAAAAAATTCAAAATCAGTACGTTTTTGTGAAACTAAAGGATAATTTTCGAAATGTGAAATAATAGTACTTATAGCTGAAATAGATTTAACACGATATATATAACTGTTAACTCCACCTGGATAGACATTACCTACATTATTGGAAAAGGCTTTGAAACCTTGTAAAATTGCTCTAGCACGTTTATGTAGATTAATATTAAATTGTATATTCGCCCTATAACCTCCTGTTCTTTTAGTAATCTCTAAAAAAAAAACAACCTTATGCTTATGTAAATCCTATTCTAAATCAAGGGTGCAAAATAAGATGTGTAATATTATGAATACCTCGAAATAAAATTAATGGAAAATAAATAGTATTTAATTTAAATTTTGTTAGTCTATACGATTTTATAAAAGGTAAACAAAAATTAGGTTCAATTATAACAAATTTAAAATATATTGCTTTATTAATGCCTAATAATCTAGCATTGTAATTTAAATATAAAAAACAAAAAGTAGTTATTACTATATTATATACAATATTATATAACAACCATTTCAATTATGGAATAAAAGATAAATATATTACATATAATACTAAGATAATTTAATAATAATAAATAAACATAGTCATAATTTTTTTTTTTACTTGAAAAAATATATAATATAAATATTATATTAGAATAATCTAAAAAACACCTAATTAATAAATTTAAAACCCTATAATTAACCCAAGAGAGATTTGAACTCTCGCACTAATAATGAAAATATTATGTCTTAACCAACTTGACCATTGGGTCTTTTTAATAAATATATTATTATTAAGCTCAGTGCAAGTATCGCACTTAATTAAATCGATTACAAAACGGTTGCATTACACTAACAATGCTAAATTAAACTATATATAATTAACTTAATAAAATACCCATACGTTTAATTTTACAACCATTTATAATTACACTAAATTTAACTTAATTAACTTTTTCTAATATATAATATAATATATTACTGATACACCCATTATATATTATATAAAATTATCTACTAATAAAACTTCATCTTGTATAATTATTATTTCAAAAATTGAACCATCTTTTATAGTTACATCCAATTTATTTGTTTTAAGATTTAATATTCGATCATCAATGGTTTACAAATAGATGTAGCATTTTTTAATATAAATTTTTCAGTAATATTAGGTATATTACTACTATAACAAGAAAGTCTAAAATTATTAAAACTATAACTTAATTTAATTAATAAAGATTTCATTTATAAATCTTTATGGATTATATAATAAAGTATATAACATATAAATTTAAAATCATTAAATCTTTAAATTTTTTAGTTAAAAATGATAATTTAGATAAATAAGGTATTAATCATCCAATAATATCTCGCATAACATACTTTATTAGCAAAATGTATCAATAACTATAATATTTAATAAAGCCTTCAAAATTATTATATTAAAGCGATTATAACTAATCCGAGTATCATTTACCTAAATCAATTATAAAATGTTATTCAACCCAGTAAAAGATTTGCACTTTTTTCTACCGATTACAAAACGGTTATAATACTATTATACTAACCAGGCTAAAATATAATAATATTTTTTAATATATAAATATTAGATATGTGTAATTAATAGTATACTAACAAATTAGTACTTTATGTCTAAAAATAATTAAAATTATTACAACTAAAGCCTATATTTATTTTTATATTTATTATTTAAATATAAAAATAATAATATTTCGTAGTGTTATACTACGTTTATATAAGAGTATATTATAGTAAATTTCGTGCTTATATGCTTTCAGCTCTTATCTTTAACTGACTTAGCTTTCCTACCATGCCCTTTCAACCATAGTTATAGTTTATTTACTTTAGTGAAAGTAAATATAAAATTAAAAATTCTTATTAAATATAAACAAAAGTAAATATAAAATAAAAAAAAATAATATTTAATATAAACAATAGGTAAACCATAGGTCAATATACCCAACTCCTTTCGTACGAAGGGTCTATCTATATTTTACTCTAATTTCCTCTAGAAGATAGAAACCATACTGTCTCACGACGTATTAAACCCAGCTCGTGTAACTCTTTAACCGACGAACAGTCGTACCCTTCATGATTTCTACATTCATGTGGATGAGTTAAGCCGACATCGCTTTTTATTTTTATATCCTTAAGGTTTCCTCAAGGTTTAGATCATATCTTTATCCAGTATTAAAGAATAATTAATATTATTCTGGATATAGGCGTGTGATCGTTGAAGGTGTTATAATGTATAACTTCCCTGCTGATTTGCTATTTTAAAACGTCCCAGCAATTAGCCTATTTCTAATTTTATATTTCTATAAAAAATCCCCGATGTCACAATTTTTTATACAAAAAAATTGGAATATAAAATAATTTTATATCCTTAATGTAATTCTACATTATTAATAAATAATTATATTATTAAGATAAGCACAACATTTAAAAATGTATTTTATATAAAAAAGATTCATGTATATGTGGAATTATTAAAGGTTTTATACTATTTAAAGAGCTTTTATAAATATAAATTCTATAATATATTCTATCAGTTTTACTTTTTTTATAATGAATAGTACATTTTATATTAAATTTATTAATTAAAGCTTTTATTAATAACTCTATTTCAATTAATGTATAATTATCTGTACATAAAGTTATTCCTCCATTTTTAACTAATTGTCCATCATCACAAATTAAATAAGCTAAAGATATAGGATTTAAATGACATTCAATATCTAAAGGTACTATTTTATTATTATTTTCTAAAAACATATTGGCTAATGGTTTTAATAATTTCAAATTATATGTTTTAAAATAAATAGAATTATTTATGCTATTATATCTATAATCTTTTCTAGTATAATATTTAATATCATATAAATTTATACCATTATCTTTTAAATTTTTATATAGAAATATCATATAATCTTTATGTTTAATAGTTTGTTCAAAAGTAATAAAATCTTTATCATCTCCACATTTTCCAATATGTGCATCTCCTAATAAACAACCAATTAATATATTATTAATATTACTATTCATAATATTAGTATTATAAAAATTATTTATATCATTGTGATTTTTCAAGGTGCCAAACCGCGCACTCAATTTGTACTCTCTTGCGCAAATTAGCCTGTTCAATTTATGTTATCATAAAAGTTTTTCTTTTATTTCCATTTTTCTAAAAATGGTTCAGACTATTTCATCATCTTTATTAACTATATAAAATTTAAGGGAGGGATATATGAAAATAATAAATGTAATTTTAACAAATATATAAAAATTTAATTAATTAACAAAAAAAAATAAAATTAATTTAATATTTTATATTCCACTAATTCAACCTTTAATCCCAAAAGATCCAATACGTGTTTTAGAATTAAGTTTAGTAAATTGTAAATTAGGTCTAAAACTACCCCTTAATAAAGCTGAGGGGCGACCATATACAGAAGAATTAATATTAATTAAATTACCTTTATATCTAAATTTATATATAGATCTTGAAGCAGTATAACGTTTAGTTAACCTTCCTGCAGCTTGTATTCTAACACCGGAAATTTTTTTATATCTAATATTATTAAAAACAATTTTTTTTAGATATTTGGATTTAGTTTTATTTTGTAATAATAAATTATATAATAATTGATTAGTAATATCTAAATTACTAGTATTTGAATTTAAATTATTTAAATTAAAAAAATATTTTGAATTAACTTCTTCAATATTTTTTATATTTATTTTTGAAATAGAAGATTTTAAATATTTTAATAATTTTCTTCTATTTTTTCTAAGTTTTAAAATTAAAGATTGTGTAAAAATATCACTATTAATATAAAAATATTTAACATTAATAAAATTAAATTGTACATTTTTTTTATATATTTTTTTAACTAAATAGGTTAAACCTTGTAAATAGGAGTTATTAAATTTAGATTTGTTAATATAAATTAATTGTTTAAAATATATAAATAATAAAACTCTTCTTAAAGATTTTCTAATAAATCGTTTATAATATCTATTCTGATAGTTTTTAATAATTTTATCATAAAACATTTTTTGTTGTATATTATAATTATATTTTAAAGTTAAAGCTTTAAGTATTACATTTTTTTGTCTTATTTGTTCTCTAATATATTTTAAACCTTTTTGTTTAATTAACAATAATTTTTTTTTAAAAACATTTTTTCTAAAGAATTTATTATATTTTTTAGATATTTTATATAAATAATTTGATAATTGTCTATTATAAAAATATATAGTAATATTTACTATATCATTAGTATGTTTAAATTCACCATTACTTACAAATATTTTATGTGTTGAAATTTTTCTTAATCTAGTTCAAAAAAACTTTTTTTTCTTTCTAATTTTATTTTTTTTTTCTAATTTTAAATTATATAAATTAAAATAACCTTTAATTAAATTAATTGTTAATTTACTAGCTTCAGGTATTAAACTTAAAATATTTTTATTATAAGCATAAATACTATTTTTTCAATTTCTTATAGAAGGTGAAAATTCTTTATTATAAATAATTCTATTTTTTGCATTAACTCCAATAGTTTTGTATTTATTTTTTAATTTTAATTTAATAATATTTAACATAAATATAAATTAATATTTTAATTATTAATATAATTAATTAAATTAAATCAACTATATAATAATATAGTTTAACTTATAGTTAAATCTATTTCATTAATGTTTAAAATATTGTATAATATAACATTAATAATTATACAGATATACATCTAAAATAAATTATATAGTTAATAAAGATGTTGGGTGTAAATAAAAGGATTATTATTAACACTATTCACCTTTTAGTCGTTGAACGTTCTTATTTAATTTATAAATAATAAAAATTAAATATAAATATGCTTAAATAAGTTTCGCTTCAAATACACTTTATTGTAATATAAGTAATAAAGTTATTTTTGAAATTTTCCCAAATATATTACCAATATTTCAAAATATTGGAGGACTAACAATTAATCCCTAGCGTAACTTTTTCTATAACCCAAGACCTTTCCTTTCTGCATCTTGTGATCATATGCCCCGCTTACGCGACTGATAGACTTGTAAGTCAAACAGTAAAGCAAGATTAAGCCATTAAACTTTTAAAGTATGAATAAGTATTATATTAATAAAGGTAAAATACATAATACAATATTAATATAAATATAATATTAAAAATATAAGTATTTTTAATATAAATTACATCTATTTACCATATAGTTAAAATCTTACTTAAAATTTAAAATAAAGTAATTAAAACTATAATAATTGAATAATTATAAATAAATAATTAATAACAAATTAAAAATAATAATATATATCTATATAGATATATATTATTATGTAAATTATAATTTACAAATTTACATAATGAACTTTGGATATACCCAGGTACTTTTTATGGGATCTGTGCCCCGCATAAACTGTCTTCTAATCATATGAAATATAATAGAACAAATAAAGGTGTCTCAATTACATCAAACAATTACCTTATACTCTGTAAATTATCTTATTATATTTATAATTAGTAACAGTAAAGCTGCATAGGGTCTGGTGAGATAGGTCGTCTTATTACTAAGATTTCCCCCTCTAAGAACCGTACGTGCGACTTTCATCGCATACGGCTCAAGCACTAAATATTTATACGTAATAAATATACCAATAAAATACCTAAATTGAAATACCAATAAAACTCATTTATTAAAATACTAAAGATACTTTACACGTATAAAATTAAACACCTGTTCCAAGTCAGCATTCTTTCAAATTAGTTAAAAACCTATTCTTATCATTACAATAAGACATTAGCTTTTTAGAACATCCTTTACCCACTATTGTATATTCTATCTTACGAAAGAACTTCCAACTATATTAATAAGAAAAAAATATAAATGGACAATATTGGGCTTACCTAGTTTACAATATAACACCTCAATGATTACTTTAGGATTTCACTATACGTAAGTTGATATTAGATCCATTAAAAAAAGATCGAGAACTCTTTTTTACAATCAACTTTAAAAATTTAATAACAATTCTCTAGTTAATACGCTTCAATCATGAATTCACTATATTATCCTTAATAATCTAGCTCACCAACCTTCCTTCATATAGGTTGGATAATTATTTCTAACTATTTATATTTAACGGGCTTCACACGAAAAAATTACTTTAAACGCATGCCGCTTGAGCTCAAATAATGGATTATTTGGTGGATTTGCGCCACATTGTTATATGCACTTAACTAGTCGCACTCTCGTCTATCTAGAGGTAAGCAGTATCTGCACTGCTATTCCAATTTCACTGAGCCAATCATCGAGACAGCTGTTGTATCGTTAAGTCATTCATGCAAAGACCGCATTTAACGGCCAGGGTATTCCGCTACCTTAGGACCCTTATAGATACATGGCAAATAAAATTTATCATACAAAAAAGTTATATACTTACTGAAAAACAATACTATTTTATTTTCTTTTTAAGTTCATGTTATCTTTGATAACTAAAATTTTTCTAAAACCTTCTTCTGTTAAATGGTTTTTAGATTTAATAATTTCAGCTACTTTTTTAAAATCAATGTAATCCATTTGTTTTACTCCTTTGATTTGATATTCGTCAAAAAATGGTATTATAATATTTAAGATATCCAAGGTATTTACTATTTGAACTGCTACTGAATTATCAGTATAATAAATATATTTATTATCCCCTAAATCAAAAAATTGTACTAATCCTTTGATTACCTCATGTTCTCTAATATGTAAATTAACAGAAAATCTTAATTGTACTTTACCTATACGGGTTTTTGTTGTCTTTATATTAAAACTACCATCTCCACTTACAAATCCTGCTATTCAATAAGGACTAGGTATACCATCAAATTTAAATTCTACTCTTTTAAGTAAATTTTTATCACCAAAACTATCTTTTAGCTTTTCAGATAATCCCCTATTAAGTGAACTTTTATATTCAATTAATTTATAAAGACCTTGTTCAGTCAAATGTTCATTAAGTTTAATGATATTAAAACTTTTTATAAATAAAGCATAATCTAATTTTTTAGCTGTTACTAAAGGATATTTATCAAAATGATTTATTATAACTTGTAAGTCTTTAAAAGATTCTACTCTATAATAAACTTTTATACCTGAACTATAAATATGTCCTACACCAAATCAAGATTTAATATTTTCTAAAATTACTACATCTTTTATATTAAGACTTATAGCAAATATAGCTTTTACTCTTCACTTGATTTTTCTGTCATAACATGGTTGAACTAAAATATTAAAAGTTGATTCAGCATCAGCAAATCCTGTGATAAATCAAGGATTTAACTGGTTAGAACCATAGTCCGTATAAAATCTTTTTTGGTTAGAAAGGACTTTTATTTGATAACCTCTTTCAAAGTTCATTAGAGTACACCTTAAATGCATTATTTTTTTTACATAAATATTATTGCACCAACTACCGTCTACTCGTTGCTCTTTTACAGTATCAGATTTTTTTATATGGCTTGTGGGTATTTTTAAATCTGATACTGACTTAGATCCGCGATATTCCATTTCACTTTCGTTCATCTTATGACTTATTACCCTACCTGAATAATTAATTCAGCCACAAATAATCTTTCGATTATTGCTTGGTATCATAAGCTTTAGGAAGTCCCCGGAGTTTGATAGTTTTACCCACACATGAGATATCCTACATCTCAAAGCAGGCCGCCATTAATCGGGGAGTCCTTCAAGACCTAATTTTTTAAATTAAGAATATCAGTTACCCAGCCGACATCGGGCAGACATCACACTCAATACTTTGATATTTTATCTTTGCAAAGTGCTTTGTTTTAATTAAACAGTCGTACAACATTATTTTATGCTTCCTTTTATTAACATGATATTTATTTATCAGTAACAATGGCTCTCCTTATTCCGAAGTTACGGTAGTCAATTTGCCGAGTTCCTTAATGATTGTTCACTCAAACGCCTTTGTATACTCTACTTGCTTACTTGCGATAGTATTTAGGTACGGTTTATTAACTAAAAATTAAACTTTACGGTTTTATTAACTAAAAATTAAATTTTAAAGCGAGAACATCTATAAAAATAAATTTACATTTAAAAAATGTAAATTTATTTTTATCATTTATTATAATTTCCAGAACCTTTAACACTAAATAAAGGTTTTATATACAAATGATTCTCATTTCATCATCATAATTTAACTATACAAAATTAATAGAAGAAAAATCTAATATAAAGTAACGATATTAAATTTATCTTTGTTCGTTTTATATATTAAACATACCCTTTTGGGAATAACTTAGACACCGAAATTTAAATGAAATACCATAAGCTTAAGGCGAGGAATCTTATTCCTTTTTCGTTACTCATGTCAGCATTCTCTCTTGGATTATATTTAATATTTTTAATCTTAAAAAGAAAAAATCTTATATTTATCCAATGTTCCGCTACCCCATATATATAATATATAAAATAGATAATACTATTAAATACTATATATTTATATATATGTACAAGGTTTCGGTATATTATTTAGATCCGTTAAATTTTTGGTGTAAATATCTATTAAATATTATAAATCAGTGCTCTGTTACGAGATCTTCAAAAAATGGCCGCTTCTAAGCCTATTTCCTGATTGTATTTGATAAATACATCCTTAATTTCACTCAACAATAATTTTGGAACCTTATAACTCTTGTTCAGGGCTGTTTCCCTTTAGACATACACAGATCTACCTTTTTAGTCCAATAACCTTGGACAGAGTAAGGTACTTCTCCTTAAATAGTTATTTATTTATAATAACTATCCATTTAGACAACAGGCTTAAAACCAGGTTTCTTTATAAAACTAAAGTAATTTTTATTTTTTCATTAATTTTTTATTAACAACCTATAATACAATATATTTATTATTTTATTTTTGATATTAAATATATACCATTGACAAGTGTATTTCTTTTAATAGCATTATATATTGCTTGTCTAGTTACACCTAAAAATTTACCTGCTTCAGTTTGATTTGTAAATTATTTTACCTCACTAGTCTGAGTATTTAAAACTGATACTAATATTCCTTCACGTCCTGTAGTTTTAGATTTTATATTATCTAAAGCTTCAGGTGTTAAAGGATTATTTTTTTTGTAAATTGCAGTTGCTATAGCTAGTTTATTTCTGGTCTCATAATTGACAGTTTTACCTTTATGAATTAAAGATAATATTTTTTTATGCTCAGGAGATATAATTTTAGCTTTTAACATATCTATAGTTTTTTGGCTATGTTTGAAACCAAATAAAGAATACGCATATTTTAATATATTATATTCCGGAATCAATAAATCAAGATAAAATTGTTCTCTCTCAAGCAATTTAGTTTTCGAGCAATATTCTATAATTTCTAATTTGAAATTTTTGTGTCCATATTTTATTAAAGCATCTTGTATAGGTCTAGGGTTTCTATTTAATTCATTTTTATTAAAATAGCTTCTTAATCTTTTTGTTAAATTTACCCCACTACCTATATAAGTTTTGTTATTAATATTATTTACTCAACGATATATACCTAATTTACCATTATTATCTTTTAATATTATACCTTTCAATAATTCTGCATTCTCGTAACTTTTAACAGGAAATACTAACATATCACACTTTGTAAAAGGTCTAAATTTATTTGAATTTAAATTATTCTTAATATTAATATTGTTATTATTTGTGACTTATTAAATATAAACATAAATTATAATGTCGACAGCTTAGTGTTTGTCTCATACCAAACGTGGGACATGATAATTACCAAGCTCACTTATCAGATTACTAGAATCTCTTCTAGCTCCGGTCAAAGACTTGGCTTTGACAAGCTGATTGACATCGCATCTTATAGTACCTTAACCCTATTGACGATCGATACGTGGGGTGTCAACCCTGCCGCATTTCGATTTACCCTTTGAAAGATAGTCGCTTGTCAGTATTAAGTCTTTTACAAGAGTCGACTTTAGGCATTAATACATTAATAAAAAATTACTTTATTGCCATTGCATACTTTCGGATGAGGCTTGACTATATCTTAAGCAAATAATTTCTGAATAAAAAAATTATTTACCAACCAACGTCTAGTCGATGAACTCTGCACCTTTAAGGTGCTTAGCTGCGGATATCCCATTTCCTTTCGTACATGAATTTCGATTTTACCTTACCACGAGTCATTACCTGTGCCACGAATCGTGTTACCACACTCGCTTGGTTGAAATCCCTTTAGGAAGTCCCCGTCAATTTGATGGTTTTTAGCAGAAGGTTCACTTCCACTTATAGGCCGTTTAATATAGGTTACTCAAACTCTATACAACCTTATCGCACTATGTCCGATTATTCAATATTAATCTTTGCCCTTTCGAGTGCAAATACTCTCCGGTAAAATCAATACGATTCCCCGATGTTTACAAAATTTATTATTATAAATATTGTCCGAGATCACAGTTCTGTACCTGCTAAGATATAAATTGAATTACCTACTTATATAGGTTTCGCGGAAACAATTCGGATCTTCTTTAGCCATTTTACAGGCAGAGGATGAAGTCTTTCTCCCTAAATAATTTCTTTTTTTTTCAAAGAACCTTATCCATTTAACAGATAATATAATACATTTTTTTTATTTTTTATTTTTTGATTTTATAATATAAATTTTTTTTTATTCAAAAATTTATATTATTATAAATTTATATATTATCTAATTAAATAAAGTAAGTTTTTAATTATACTTTATTACATATACCTTAAAAATTTACTTACCTAATGTAATAGTTCCAAGTATTAAAATTAATATTATAATACTTTATTAAATCCATAATGTAAATATTTACTCCTAAGTAAATAAACTAAAAAAAGAAAGCTGATACTATAGAATTTAAATAACGTATTAATTATCCATTATTTACATCTCGCATATCATATTTTATTAATATTTATAGGATACGTCAAGTGACTTGGTTATATCAATATATTAAATAAAATAGCAAAATTTATTTTTTATTTATTTAGTAGTAATAATGATTAATTATTAATTAGGAATTTTTGAAAAAATGTATTATATTATCCTGCACTCTTTCAAGTGAGGTTTGACTATATCTTAAACCTAAAAAAGGTTAACCAACTTTTAGTCGATGAACTGCACACCGTAAAATTACGCTGCTTGGCTGCAGATTACCCATTTCCTTTCGTACATTAATTTCGATTTTACCTTACCACGAGTCATTACCTGTGCCACGAATCGTGTTACCACACTCGCTTGGTTGAAATTATTTTAGGGCTTTCCCGCAATTTGATGATTTTCAGCAAAAGGTTCACTTCTACTAATTGGCTTATAGATTTCTCACATCTATTTTCACCAGCTATACTAGTCAGTTTTGTCTTTCACTAACTTACCACAATTCCTCGGATATCTATACAACGATACAGATTATCTTTTTAATCTATTATTCATAGATAAAGCTAAGATTTTTCTCCCTAAATAGTTAAAATTTAACATTAAAATTTTTTTTTACTATCCATTTACAGATAATATAGTTTTTATTTATTTTTTTTTATATTTACCCTTTATGATATTCAGAGTTATTATATTATTTTCTTTCTAAAATATATGTTTTTTTTATAATTGTATTATTTATAAGTGCTTGACTAATTGCACTTTTAGTAACACCTATAACATTACTTGCTGCAGATAAACTAACGTATTCAGATATTTTATTAGTTTTAATATTTTTTACTATAATAGGTATGCTCCTTGCAGTTATAGCATTTTTAGTAGCTAATTTCTTTTTAGCTAAAACTTCATCACTAAAAATAAAATTTCTCATTTTTTTAAGCGATTCTTCTGAATGTTTATAACCTAAAGTTGAACCTGCTATTTCAGTAATATTATATTCTGGTTTTAATGTATCCAAATAATATTGTTCTTTTTTTAGTAAATCTTCAGAATTACAAAATTCTAAGATTTCTAAACTAAAATTAGAAAATCCATATTTTAAAAGTGCTCTTTCCATAGGTCTATTACTTTTTGCTAAAGAACGTAAGCTATAATATGTATAGAATCTTACACTTAAATTAATAGAACTTCCTATGTAAGTATTACCATTTAAATTATTTATTCAGCTATAAACTCCTATTTTATTACGATTATCTGTAAATATATTGATTTTATCTGCATCAGCATTATAATATTTTATTTGTGGTTTCACATTAAAATTATTTTTTGCATTTGATGAAAAAAATTTTTGTATAAATAAAATTCTAAATAAATTTTTCATGGTTAAAAGTTTATATGTATATTTAAATTAAATGGTATTTTACAATTTATAGTATTTAATATATCAAATATTAAATAAATTACCTACTTAAAATGTTTTAATAAAAAGTTAAAATAAAAACTATATTATCCTGCACCCTTTAAGATGAGGCTTGACTATATTTTAAGCTTGCGCTAATCACCTTTTAGTCGATGAACTCTACACCAATAATGGTATTTAGCTGCGGATTGTCCATTAACTTGCGTTAATCAATATTTATTTTACTATATCGCGAGTCATTACCTGCGCCCTAAATTATATTACTATATTTAGTTAGTTAAGATTGCTTTAGGATTTTCCCGTCAATTTGATGATTTTTAGCAAAAGGTTCACTTTTACTTGGGCTTAATTAAGTGCTTATCCTTAATTTTTACCCGTTCGGACTTTTATAATCCTGATCATGGTAAGATCACTAGTCTTCGGGTCTAAACTTAGAAACTAATTCATTTTTTCATAATTGGTTTATCTAGGCTTTAAATATATTTATATTATTTTTCAGCTTGCTTCTAAGATTAACTTGCTGCATTACTACCTATATTTTCATATTGGATTAGACTATACCTTCAACTTAAAGAAAATTTAGATTAATACATATATATATTAGTATATATTTTTATTTTTTTTCAATATCTAATTTATAATAAAATTGTTATATAAATTAATATTGTTTTCTTTTTTTCTTGGAAAATTTAAGTGCTGACGTATTACCGATTTATATCGGTCTCTTATTTCAAATCAGTCGTTACAGGGCTAAATAAAAAGGAGTATATATACTCATTATTTTCCTACGATTTATTAGCTTCCCACGGTATTTCCTTAGATTTATTTTATCCTTAGGGGTTCACCGTTAGCATAGTAAATTAGTTTTACTATACCAACCCCTTTAGAGGGTTATGAGTCAGATTTATTAAAAATTTCACAATTTTTAAGGGCAAGCATTACCCATTATGCAAAAGGTACGCTCTAAATATTTATTTAAATTTTACTTGAGCTGCTTATAAAACTACTATTTCAAATTTTACCTCTCGGTACTATTCACTATTGCTTATATATTATATTTAGCTTTAGAGGAAGGTTCCCCTTTATTCAAACAGATCTTATCCATTTTACTTATAAGCTTCTTTATATTAGTCAACACTAATTATAAAATCTCGTTTGATTTCTTTTCCTAAAGTTAATAAGATATTTCAATTCACTTTGTTTATTATTGGATTTGTCTTAGATATAAGATGCGACTTTTTATCTTTAATATATAGCTAATTTTCCATAATAGTTTCTTTTTATACTTACCTTGATATTTAGTTAATATCAAGAAAAATATCTTACATATAGATAATAATTTTATTTATATATTAGATATTTTAGTTTACTAATAAATATAGATAATTTTCAGGTTATTATGATTCGAACATAACATTTCCTCATCCCAATTGAGACGCCTAACCAACCTGGCTCTAACCTGTATTTATATTTAAAATAAATTCAGAGAATATCCGATTCGAACGGATGAAATAATAAAATTTAACAAATCTCAAGGTTGTCACCTTAAACCACTCGGTCAATTCTCTTATAATAGTATATTTATTATATTATATGTTTAATTTATATAAAATAAATTTGTATATAATAGGTTATATAATAATACGTAATTTAGGTAAATTGTTTTTAATTGCAAATATTATTAGGTATTTTTATTTATAATAATAATACAAAGTTTAATTTATATTATACTTAATAATTAATACTTTAATTAATAAAAACAACTTATTTTATAAAAATGGAATATATAAAAAAATTTTTAAAAGTACCTTCTATCTTTATTTAATAAACTAATAAAATAAATGTTAAATCTTCATTTTAAGATTTAATACTTTTTGTTTTATACATAATTCATACTATAATTTTGTTAAATACATAGACTTAGTAATAATTATTAAAATATATATTCATTTTTCTAAGATATAGCTTTTATATTTAAAGTTTTTTAACTTAACTTGCGGACTTAGGAATTGCACCTAAATTTTTTGATCATGAGCCAAATATGTTACTATTACATTAACCCGCATATAAAAATTAAAAATTAATAAATTATTAACATAATAAAATTTTTATTAAACTTTTGTTATTATAAATTAGCAATATTATTATTAATTTGACTAAATAGTTTTTAAGCTTATATATTTAAATTACTAAATTAATTTTTTTTTATAAATTATATTTATAATAAATGATTATTAATTATAGCTTTATTTATTTTGACACTATAAATTTAATTAATTACATATAGTAAAATATATTTATATAAAAATAAAATTTTTATAAAGGTATTTTATAATGTATTATTAATTATAAATTTTATTAAATAACGTATTTAATTTTTATATCAAGAGCACTCAGATTTGAACTGAGAATGTGAAGTTTGAAGCTTCAAATTTTACCTTTAAATTATACTCTTATAGGTATATAAATATATAATATATGATTTCTTAGCGATTTGAACGCTAATTCTACTCTTATCAAAAGTATACTTTACCTATTTAAGTTAAGAAACCTAATTATAATTAAAAAATAAAAGATTCAAGAATATATGAAATAAAGTATTAAGTTATTTAATATATACAATACGTTTTATATTGTGTATAATTAAAAAATGTATCAATCTTTATAGGATTAAATATTTATTACAGTATGGTTAAATATGTTAAATATTTTACTTTAAAATTATATAATTTAATAATATATAATAATTAATATGAATAATTATATATCAACTTTAATTAACAATTTAAATACGGAAAAGAGATGATTTGAACATCTAAGTGTGTAATACACAATATTTAGCAAATATCTTGCTTTACCTATAGCGACTTTTCCTTTAAATTTTAAACATAAACGGGTTAAACCGGTCTTGATCCGGTATCTATTTTCTCGACAAGAAAATCCTTTACCTATTAAGTTATTAACCCTATTAAATTGAATTAATGAATTTTTAGTCGAATTCAAATCTATATATATCTTATCCTTTGAAAAATTTGTTAAATTATCAACCTTTACAGCTAACCGAATTCGAATCGGTAATATTCGTTTGGAAGACGATCAGTTTACCATTAACTTATAGCTGTTTTTTATTTTTTTTTACTTTAAATAATTAATAAACTTTTTTATTTAATAAATTAAGACATATTTTCAATTTATTAAATAAAATATTATTGATATTTATAAGACTTAAGGGAATTGAACCCTTATGATAATGATTAAAAGTCACATGTTTTACCAATTAAACTAAAGTCTCTTTTTTAAATCAAAACATCAAATAAATAACATTTAAATTATATTTATTAAAATTTTTTGATTAAAAAAAACTAAAAAAAAATATCCAATTAAATACTATTAACTAAAAATTCAAATAAATTTTTGTTATTAATTTATATATATACTATATAAATACCTGAATTTTTTTTTCAAATATTTTTAAAAACAATAGTATTAAATATAGCTAATAAATAAAACAATATTTATTATAGTTAATTTTAATAGTAGTAAAATATTTAAACTAAAAATATATAATTAAAAATATATATTATCCAGATCTATTTATATTAAAAATTTATTAGGATATTTAATAGCAAGTCATTTTCAACTTCTATATTAGGAAAAGTAAACATATAAATTTTGATATTATTTATTATCAAAATTAATTTGAAAGAAAATATATGTTTGCTTAAATAACTTTTAATTCATTAACCTTTCTTACTAAAAAAGTAATCTTATTTTGTACTTCTTTAATTTTAATAGACATAACATCTATTAAAGCATCTTATAAAGTATGATTTCGTACCTAAGTTCGTATAAAATGTAATATAACAAATTTACAATTAAAAAAAGATTTTATTCAGTAATTTAATATTATTATCCATTTTTTTTAAAAAAAATATTTGAAAGATCCATATTTTTTAAATCATTGTCATTTATTCCATTTAAAATTTTATTGGTTCGTTCAACAAGATATCATCTTGAACCTCTATATTCGGATAAATGAAATATTAAACTTTGATATTCTCTATTATCAAAATTAGTTTGTGTAATAGAATATATTTTTGCATCAAGAGCTTCTATTTCATTAACCTTTTTTATTAAAGAATTAACTTGTTCCTGTACTTCTTTCTCCCTATTACTCATTGTATTCATTCAAGTATTTACTGAAGGGCTATTATCTGACGATTTAAAATATACTATAACATTACTTCTTTGAAATTCTATATGAGAAATAGCATTATTAAAATAATCAGAAAGTCTTTTTACTTTTGCATCGAATGATTTTTTTTTATTATTATAATCTTTTCTTTCTGCTTCCAATTTTTCTTGTAAATATTCTAAATTTTCTTGTATATTTTCTGAATTAGGATCTTTAATAATAGGATTTAAAAGTCGAGGACTTAAAGTACAAGTTGTATTATTTATAATAAATAAATCTATATTAAAAATTATAAATAAACCTATAATCAAAACAATAAATAATATAATAAAAATCTTAAATATTTCTCAAAAAATAATATTTTTTGAGAAATTATATAAATAATAACTAACAACAAAAACACCTAATAATATTATTACACTAATAATAAAAATTAAAGGGTTTAAATTAAATATATATGAGACAAAATTTTCTAAATAAATTTTATTTGAAAACATAATTAATAAAATAGTAATAAATAAAGAAATTATTTTTTTTAATATAAATATATAGAAAAAATAAGAAGAAAAAATATAATAATAGGTTAAATTATATAAATATTTTAAGAATTTAAAAATTTTTATAAAAACATTTGATATATAAAAAAAAAATAATAAACGAAGGGCAATATAATATATACATATCATATATATATTAGTAATATAATTATCAAAAAAATTAATAAGGTATTCCCTTTTTATAGTAAATATATCCTTCAAACTAAAAATATATATTTTTAATTTTATAAACTCTTGTTTTATACCTTCTAAATAAAAATCATTCCATAAAATAGAATTAAAATTACATACATCTATTAAAATATGTATAATTAATAAATTTATAAATAAAGAAGTACAGAATAATACAAAAATTGTAAATATCTTTCGAAAAATAGAATTTTTAAATAAATTATATAAACAATAACTAACAACAAATAATACATTTAATAATATTATTATATTAATAATAAAAATTAAAATATATAAATCTAATATAAATAAAGCAAATAAAGCAATAATACCTAAATAATATAAAATAGGTATGAAATTATTTTTTATGTTTTTCATCATGTTTTTTGTAAAATATAAAATAAAGTAAGCCCATGTGAGTCCAAATAAAAGATCATAATTAAAATTATATGTAATTTTCAATAAATTGTAAAATGTAAATTTATTATTTTTTAGTACCAAAAGGATCAGACTTTAATAGTTCAATTCAATACAAATAAACTAATAATTTCATATAATATAGTTAAAATTAATAACCTCAATAATATATAGAAATAAATAAAAAAAGTCATACAACATCAACAAAATGTCAATAAAGTATACCTGACTCCATTCCAAGGTGGTGATGATCAGTAAAATGATAAGCAAGTAAACGTCATAAACCGACTGCTAAAAAAGCAGTTCCTACTATTACATGTAACCCATGGAACAAATATTGTTAACATAGAGGTATTTATCTCTATTTCAATAGATTTCTCTATTGTTCAGACTATGTCTTATATACATAAAAAACATTTATAAATAATTTTAATAAAATTTACGGATTATTTATAATAGTAATTATATGTATAATCCAAGCACTCATGAAAAACATTATTTTTTTAGTCGTTGAACGTACTTAATATTAAGTTTCGCTGCAAATTATAATAATATATTATTAATAGATCTTTGCAATTAACTTGGTTGACTATATTATTATGATAATATAGGAGCTTAAGTTAAACCCGTTCCAAAATAAAAACAAGAACCATATATCCCATCTGATATAGTAAAAGATGAAACTGTATATTCTATACCTTGTAAAGCTGTAAATAATGCAGCTAATAAAATTGTATAAACTAAACCATATAATGCTCCTTTTCTATTACCTTGAATAACAGAATGATGAGCATAAGTTACTAAAACACCAGATGATAATAATATTATAGTATTTAATAAAGGTAGTTCAAATGGATTAATACCATTTATACCCATAGGAGGTCATTGTGCACCCAATTCTATATTAGGTGACAATGAACTATGGAAAAAAGTTCAAAAAATAGCCAGAAAAAATAAAGCTTCGGAAACTATAAATAAACCTACACCTAAATTTAAACCTCTTTGTACAGCATTGGTATGATTACCTAAATATGTACCCTCTGATATTACATCTCTAAATCATAAAGTCATTGATACAATTAAATTAAAAAGAGCTATAAAAAACAAATAACCCACAAAAAAAAAACCATGCATACTTAATACACCTGTAGTTGTAACAGTAAAAAGTGCAGTACTTGTGTAAATAGGTCAAGGAGATGGAGATACCAAATGATAAGGATGATTTTGAAAATTACTTTTTGTTTTGTATCTCATTTAATATATTTAGTATAATAAAACCCTAATTAGATTCTTTTTTCAAAAATAGTAATAGCAATATACCCTACCATAACTAATATATAAAATAAAATATAGTATACATAATATTATCTATATTTTATTTGTAATATTTTAATTATTAAATTATATAAAAATTTTTCAATTTTTAATTTTGTATCTTCATTTATAGTGAATTACTTAAAAAATCAGATAATTTATTAAAAACTAAATAATCTTCTTTTATTATTTTGTCAGTTTTACTAACTAATAATTTTGAAAATATAGTTTTTACAATTATTTTAGTTAAGTATCACCTAACATTACCTAAATTTAAATGAACATCATGATAAGAAAATTTATTTTTTGATAAATATAGTTTTGTATTATATTTTTTAGAAAATCTAGTATTATGCCTATATATATACAATATATAATCTAAAAAGTATGAATATTATGTATAAATTTATTCCCTCCTCTACGAGGTAGAGGACTTTGATTAACCTTAATATTTTATTTAATATTTCCTATAAACCCCTCTAAATATATAATAATAAATAAATAATTATTTAATGAATTAACATATATAAATGTATATTTGCATTTATTTCATATTCATATGGATTAAAATCTATATTATCTAGAGCTTTTACTGAATCTAAGAAAGAACAAATGAAATATTTATAATCTTTATTATAAAGTGAAAATAATAAATTATACTTAAACATAATATCTAAAATAGTAACAAATTTTTTACTATAATTAAGATCATCTAAAAATTGATACATATTTTTAATTTCAATTTTATAATTAAAAAGTTCATTATATTTATTTCGAGATGCTTTTATTTCAGTTATTAATTAATCACCTTAACCTACATTATTATCTATAAGAGTAAAAAAAAAAAATTACCATATTAATCAAATGTTACACTTTATAAAAAGCAATGCCTTGTAATTAAATAAATTAAAAATATATCTGCGTATATATCACTATAAGGTAGATAATGATAAATCAAGATTGGTTTATATTCATTTTTATTATCTTTATTTGAAATTATCTTAAAACTAACTAAATAAAAATCTTATTTACTTAAACAATTAGGTTTATTTGTTTCATAAATTAAATTATTAGGTAATGTATTTATAAGCAAAGCTTCATCTAAATGTGTACCAATTAAAAATATTTCATCCAATAAACTAGGTCTATTATATATAATATAGATTAAAAATTAAATTCAAAATACTAGATAAAGTTTTATATAAACTATAACAAGTACCACAACATAATTAATAAAATAGAGTAAATAACATCCACAGATTCCATATTAATATAAACTAAAATATTTTTATAACAAGCATAAACAGATTACATTGTATATGGATTTTATACTAAATATCAGATTAATTCATTTTTAATTTTATAAAAACAATCTTTGATTCTATTATCATCTTTTAAATTTGATAATTTTATAATTTAAAAGGAACTTTAATCATTGCGTTATTATTTTTATCAATAAAATAAATGTTGTAAGTAAAACCTAAATGAAAATCAAATAATTCATTAGTATAAAAAATAGTAATAATTTTAGTTTAATAAAATTATAAATTAAATTAATGTCAATCCTAATAAGATAAATAAAAAGGTATTTTATTAAGTTTATAAATAAAAAAAAAATACAAAATATTAAATTAAAAGTTATAAACTTTTATAACTTTTAATTTTTTAGACTAATTATTTATTAAAAAAATTAATAATGTAATAAATTTATATTTATATTATCTATATGTTATTAAAGAAACACCTACTATCTTTACATCAAATCTATTAGGATTTCAATAAGCAGGTTCTCCAGCAGTTATAGCAGAAAAATTCTGTGAAGTGGGGTGAAAGTGATTCCAATGATGATTTATTTTAGATATAGTATTTTCATACTCTAAAGTAACAAAATGATTAAACTCAGCCATATTACTTATTTTTAAAGGAGGAATTTGTACATCATAGTTTAGATAATAACTAGGCATACTTGAATATGGTACATAAGTCACAACAATACTTAATATATATTCAACATCAAATACAATATTACCACCAATAAAGATATATATAACCTTTAGAAGACTTTCCAATGGAAGTAATGGAAATGGAGGTATAACTGACAAGCTATTCTCTAAAATATTCATATAAAGCATAAATAATTAAAATTATTACTATAATTAAAAACAATTAAAAACTATTAAATACAATTTTATTTCAATTAAATTATATATATATAATTTAATCAGTTTAATTTAATGTTTATATAATATATAGTTTAAAAATGAATATAATACAAACTTCTTAGGAAGTCATAATGTGATAAATACA
>Ga0137325_1000007_pt1 | contig 54241 bp, 95 predicted proteins | sample EasRivERMZT469_2_FD_102294 | JGI IMG/M metagenome (GOLD analysis project Ga0137325, IMG submission 102294) | Soil microbial communities from meander-bound floodplain in the East River, Colorado, USA - East River MetaG ERMZT469_2 | ecosystem: Environmental > Terrestrial > Soil > Floodplain ...
CCACGTGCTGCCCCGAGGCCGAGGCGGCCCCGACACCGTGGCGAACCTCGCGACGCTGTGCCGGCTGCACCACGAATGGGTCCACAGCCACCCGGCGACCGGCCGCGCGCTCGGGCTGCTGGCATGACCGAGGCCGAGCTGCAGCACACCGTCAGAACCGTGGCCGAGCTGTGCGGCTGGCGGGTCATGCACGTGCGCCGCAGCATCGGGAAGGGGAACCGGTGGACGACCAGCACCAGCGTCGTCGGCTGGCCTGACCTGTTCATGTACCACCCGAGGAAGGGCCGGCTGCTGGCCTGCGAGCTGAAAGTGCCGCCGGGCCGGCTGACCCGCGAGCAGCACGTGGTGCTGGGCGAACTGGCCGACGCCGGCGCCGAGGTGGCGGTGCTGGTCCCCGACGACGTGCGCGAGCTGGGCGCGCTGCTGGCACCCGATGGCCCGAGACTTACCCGCACTAGGGTTCGCACCATCGTGCTGCCCGCTGGAAAGGTGGAACTGTGAAACGAACGAAACCCGAGGCCGCCGCGCCGCCCGCCTCGCCGGGCGCCGTAATGACCGACGTGCGGGTGACGCCGCTGGACGGCGCCGGCGTACCGAACGGCCCGACGGTGCACTACGCGCCCGAGGGGCTGGGCGACGTTTTCCACCTGGCCCCGATCACCGAGCTACCCGACGACGCCGAGCGCGGCGACGTGCTCGCCCGCCTCGCTGTGCTCGCCGGGAACATCGGGCTGCTGACCGACCTGCTGGACGGCGCCTACGCGGTGCGCATCGCGCTGTGGAAGGTCGGCCGGGCGATGGTCCCGCCGATCACCCAGCGCGAGCTGGGGCAGGCGTCGGGGGTGTCTGACGTGGCGATTGCCAAGAAACTGCGCGAATCGGCTTAGTGTGATTTCGGTCACACCGCCTGGCCTGGGGTGCTGCCTGCAGTTAGCTGTGGATAACGCCGGAAAAGGCCCGTACCAGGGGGTTTGGTCCTAACGGGGGTTGACCTGCCGCGGTAAACTAGAGGGGTAAGGCAATCGACCCCGACGAAAGGCAGGACCCCCCGATGGGTTCCACCACCACCGAACACCCCCCGGTCCCCGAGCCCTACTGGATCACCGAGGGACGACACCACCAGCACGGCCGAGGCTGGCTGGTCGGCAGCATGGCCTGGTCCACCGCACACTGGGAACCGACCGAGGCCGACGCCCACAGGTGGCTGGCCGACCTGCTCGCCGCAGCCGAGGCCGCCGAGCGGCGGGTGGTGAAGTGATCGCGAGGAAGGCGGGCGCCACCCCGGTGCCCGCCGCCACCCCGGCCCCGTCGCCCGAGCTGGGCCGCCGGTTCCCCGCCGGGCAGCTGGTCACCGTGAAAGGGCTGCCGGGCCGCTACCGGGTGCGCGGCTGGAATCCCGACGGCAGCGTGCGGCTGTACGGCGGCAGCCGAGGCCGGCTGGCCGCCAGGTCGGTGACCCCCGACCGGCTGACCCGTAAGCGGCACGACCCCGAGGCGGTGGCGTCGTGAACGGCGCCGGCGACTGTTTCCCGACGGCCGGCCGCCTGGTCCTGGCCGACCCCGAGCTGATCCTGTGCCACGGCCTAGTCATGGGCCGGGAAGGCGGCACCGCCACCCCCGGCGAGCGTCACTGGCACGCCTGGGCCGAGCGCACCACCCGCACGGTTTGGCCGGCCGGCGCCTACCTGAACGGGGTGCGCATCCCCGCCGGCGGCGTGGTGGCCGAGGCGGTGACCTGTATCGACCGGTCGAACGGGAACGACCTGGAAGTGCCGCAGGTGATGTTCCTGCGCATGGGCGCCGTGGACGCCGCCGACGTGCGCCGGTACACCTCGGCGCAGGCGGCCGAGCTGGTGCAGGTGACCGGTCACTGGGGACCGTGGCCCGAGGGGGCGTCGTGACCCCCGAATACGTGGTGCGAGCTGCGCTGGACGGCGCCGACGTGCTGGCCGTCTACCTGGACCGCCTCGGCGGCCACCGAGAGCTGGCGGCCGCCTACGTGGTGCGCTGCCCGCATTGCGCCGAGCCGGTGGCGCACACCGTGCAGCTGCGCATTTCCGAACTGCCAGTGATGGACGACACCGACCCCGAGGTGACCCGATGACCCGATGGACTGCCGACGACCACGAACGCCTCGCTGACGACCGCAGCGTGCTGGACCACCTGCGCGAGCTGCGCCCCGAGCTGCACGGCGACCGAGCCCTGCGGGGATACACCGGCCTGCCGTTCGTGGCCGACGACGGCGGCCGAGCCGCTGCGGGATTCAGGGGCAGCGCAGGCGATTGCGTTACCCGCGCGCTGGCGATTGCCACCGGCGCTGGCTACCGGCTGGTGTACGACCAGCTCGCCGCCGGCATGGCCGCAGCCCCGCCTCGGCGCCGTGGCGCGCGGGCCGGGCAGCGCCGGCCCCGATCAGCGCGGGCCGGTGTGCTGTCGTCGGTGTACCGGCCCTGGCTGGCCGAGCGCGGCTGGCTGTGGACGCCGACCATGGGAATCGGGACCGGGACGACGGTGCACCTACGGCCGGGCGAGCTGCCCGACGTGCCCCGCCTGATCGCACGCTGCAGCCGGCACCTGGTCGCTGTGATCGACGGCGTGGCGTTCGACACCGCCGACCCCTGCCGTGGCGGCACCCGCGCCGTTTACGGGTACTGGACCGAGGGGCCGGCCCGCTGAAACCCTTACGGCGTAAGGCGCCCAGCTGTCGATTCGGGAAAGTCAATAGAAAATTGCGAGATTTCTTGCAGCCCGTTCCTAACCGGGGTTAAGCTGGACCCATGACCACGACGACCGCCCCGAACACCACCGGCCTGGTAAGGGCCGAATTCAAGTCAGCGAATCAGCTGGAAAAGCTGCACCACCACGACGTTTGGCTGACCGAGGATTTCGCCGCCGAGCTGGGCGGCATGCCGGTCCATGCGAGCAAGTACGTCATTTGGGGCACGCCCGAGGCGCTGCAGTTCATGGCCGAAAACATCATGGACACCGTGAGCACCCTGGACCTGGCCCCGGCGTCAAGCCGGCTGGCGTCGTGGGTGTCGGTGGCCCGCATCCTGTTCGAAGCTGCCGACCTGGGCGTGCCCGACTGGTGCCGGGGCACCCGCGTGCTGCAGGGCCGGGGCCTGTGATGCGCAGCGATTTCGGCCCCGACCCCCGGTGCAACGTTTGCGCCGCCCCGTTCGTCGTTCAGCTGGTGAACGGCGACCCCGCCTGGTGCCGCACCTGCCGGCACACCGACGCTGACCGCGACGCCGCCGCAGCTGCGGCCGGCGACTGGACCCCGACCACCACTACCCCGAGGTGACCATGACCACGAACCCGAACCCCCGAGCCCTGCCCCCCGGCGTCACGCTGGAACGCATGGGGACCTGCCATCACAGCGAGTCTGAGGTAACCCGCGTGCTGCTGGACGGCCGCCACGTCGGCCTGCTGGAACACTGTTACGCCACCGGCACCGATTTCATGGGGAACCGGTCGAACTGGACCCGCTGCTGGATTCCGCAGGGCGCCGGCGTGCGCCCGCTGCAGCACCGCACCCGCCGCGAGGCGCTGGCCGCCCTGCTCGCAGCGCACGACCGCGAGGCTGGCGTGCTCGCCGCGCTGGGCCGGGCGCTGCCCGAGGTGACCCGATGACCGGCTACTACACCGAGGCCGACCTGTGCGAGCACGCCGGCTGCCGCTGCGAGGCCGTCGTGCTGGTGACCGATTTCCTGCACGCCGATTTCCCGGTGGAGCTGGGCCGGTTCTGCGCCCGCCACGCCGCCGAGCATCAGCCCGCCTGCCAGTCCATCGGCTGCGAGGCCGCCGCGGTCACGACCCGCGAGCACAACTACCGCGCGCCGATGATCCACCTGTGCGCCGCCTGCGCCGCCCATTTCGACCGGCCGCTACCGCACCCGACGGCGGCCTGGTCGTGACCGGCGACCTGGTGGGCGCCGTCGTCGTGGACACCCAGCTGGGCGGCCGGCGTGGCCGCATTCAGTCGGTGGACCTGGACGCGATGACCGTGACCGTCGGCTGGCCCGGCGGGCATAACACCCTGCGCGCCGCCGACGTGGCCGCCGGCCGCTACCTGGTGGTGCTGCCCTGATGCCCGCCTACAGCAGCCCGGTGTCCACAGCCTGCGATGCTGACCGCTGCACCCGGCTGGGCACCCGCGAGGTGCGAACCGCCACGAACGAACGGTGCGGCCGCTACTGCGACCGCCACGCCGCCGAGCTGGTGGATTTGCTGAACAGCCCGGCACCCCGCCCCGAGGCCGAGCCACCCAGGTGGGCGCAACGGTGACCGACCCCCCGATGCTGGCGCATCAGAACACCCCCGCCCCGCCGGCGGGGGTGTTCTACGTCGGGGCGAAGGCCGCCAGCTGGCTGCCCCGAGCCCGCACCCCGCTGCTGCTGTCCCGCCCAGCTCTCGCCGGCCGGGTGCGCCGCCTGCCCCGAGCCGCTGTGCCGTGGCTGCTGGATTCGGGGGCGTTCACCGAGCTGGGCGAAAACGGGGCGTGGACTGTCCCCGCCGAGCAGTACGCCGCCGAGGCCGCCAGGTGGGCCGCTGAGGCCGGCAACCTGGCAGCAGCGGGGATTCAGGACTGGCTGACCACGCCCGGCGTGCTGGACGCCACAGGCCGCACGGTGGCCGACCACCAGGCGCGCACCGTCGCGTCGCTGCTGGAACTGCGCGCGCTCGCACCCGAGCTGCCCTGGCTGCCGACGCTGCAGGGCTGGGAGCTGGGCGACTACCTGGCGCACGTCGCCCTGTACGCCGACGCCGGCGTGGACCTGACCGCCGAGCCGCTGGTGGGCGTCGGCAGCATCGCGACCCGCCAGCACACCGACACGGTGGGCGAGCTGATGGCCGAGCTGCACGACGCCGGCCTGCGCCTGCACGCGTTCGGCGCCAAGGTGACGGGCCTGGCCCGCTGGGGCACCGAGCTGTCCAGCGCCGACAGCATGGCCTGGTCGCTGGACGCCCGCCGCATGGACTACCGATGCGGCCGGCATCGGGGCGACTGCCGCAATTGTCAGTGGTGGGCCGAGGCGTGGGGCGAGCGCATGGCGGCGATGACCGGCGGCAGTCACAGCCGGCAGCTAACGCTGGGCGACGCGATGCCGATGGATTGACGACCGTTCCTAACCCCGGTTAATCTGGACCTGCACCACCCGATACCCCGAACCGAAAGGCGGCCCCCGATGGCCCGAGCAATCAGCACCGACACCCAGCGAATCCCGAGCTACCGAATCGACCCCGACACCGGCGTGCTGGTCACAGCCACCACGCTGATCGGCACCAGTCACACCACGCTGCAGGCGTGGGAGGCGACCGAGGTGACCGGCCACAGCGTGCTGCGCAGCCGGCCTGCCCGTCCCGATGGGCGCTACTGGGGCCTGATCACCAGCCGGCCGGCGCCGGCCGAGGTGACCGACCTGCCCGGCGGCAGCCCCGAGCGCATCGCGGCCTGCCAGGCGCTGTGGGCCGAGCAGCAGCTGATCGCGCTGGCCGCGATCCTGCGGGCCTACCCCGAGGTGTGCCACGCCGGCGGCTGGCAGCGTGACGGCGGCAGCCTGTTCGCCCTGGACGCCATCGCGACCGACGACCCCGAGGTGGTGGCGTGATGCGGCAGCAGCTGGTGACCATCACCGTGACCACGACGACCGACGGCGCCGGGCAGTTCTGCTCGGCGTTCAGTCGCGCCTGCTGCGAGCACGGCCCGCACAGCGTGACCACCTACACCAGCGTGCGGGTCGTGGACCAGTTCGGCACCCGCCGCTGGCATTTCTGCCCCGACGCCGCCGACCTGGCCGCTGTCGCCGCCGAAAATTTTGCAGTCGCCGCCCGAGCACGCGGGCACCGCGTGACCATGACCACGCCCGACACCGAGGTGACCCGATGACCCGCCCGAGCCCCGAGGCTGACAACTACGCCGACCGCCGCGCGTACTACGTGCAGCACCTGACCGACTGCGAGCGCACCCTGGAAAACGCCGAGCTGACGCTGCGCGAGGCCGAGCAGCGCGTGGCCCGCGAGCTGCGGAACCTGCAGCTGGCGCACCACGCCTGGGATCAGTTCCTGGCGACCGAGGGGGTGGACGAAAGCGAGGCCGAGGTGATCCAGCTGGAAGCTGCCGCGGTGCGGGGCGTGGACCCCGAGCGCATGGCGCGCCAGCTGGTCGCCGCTGTCCGCGCGAACGACCTGCCGCCGCTGTCTGACGGGTCGCCCGACCCGGCCGACTACTACCTGGTGCTGGACCCGCCCGCCGGCGCCGGCCTGTTCGTGGCGACCCATTCGGGCAGCGCCCTGTGGGGGCCGTTCCCGACCGACCAGGCGGCGCACGACTGGATCGGCCGCTGCACCCTGGCCGCCCAGGAACGCGACGCCGCCGACGTGGCGGCCGAGGAACCCAGCGCCGACGAATGGGCGGCCTATGAATCGGCGCAGGACGAACGCCAGCGCCGGCACGACGCGTGGGTGGACGACGCGGTGGCCGAGGGGTGGCTGCGATGACCGCCGCCCTGACGCCCGCCCAGCACCGCGCGCTCGCCCAGCTCGCGCGCCGGCCGGGGTTCGTGGCGACCGGCACCGAGCAGGTGCTGCTACGCCTCGGGCTGGCCGAACCGATCCACCCCGGCAGCTACCAGCTGCAGCTGACCGACGCCGGCCGCGCGGCTGTGGCCGAGCCGGCGCCCCCGCACCGCCCGACCCGCCTGCAGTATCAGTGTCTGGAAGCGATAGGCGCCGGCGGCCGCGGCTACGTGGGCACGAACCGGCGCACCCGCACGGTGCGCCGCAACCTGATGGACGCCGGGCTGGTGGTCCCGACCCGCGACGACCGTGGCGCGCTGGCGTGGAAGCTGACCGACGCCGGCCACGTCGCGCTGGCGGAATGGATCGAACGCGGGGCGGGCCGGCGATGACCCGCCAGCACGACACCAGCCGGCACAGCCCGCGGGTGCGGGTCCTGTGCAGCGCGTGCGGCCGCCCGCTGGCCGCGACGGCGGGGCTGACCAGCCGCAAAATGCACGTGCGGCAGCATCGGAACCCGCAGGGCGCCTGGTGCCAGGGCGCCTGGTGGACCGACCATCAGCCGATCCCCGAGGCCGAGGCGCCATGACCCGGCTGCGGGTGTACCGGGTGAACGTTTTTCTGCGCCAGGCGCGCGGCGAGCAGGTCGCGGCGGTGGTCGCTGCCACCTCGCAGCGCGCCGCTGCCGAACGGTTCGGCTGTTCGGCGCATCACCTGCGCACCTACGGCAGCGAAACGTGGAACGACGACGACCGCGCCAGGGCGCTGGCCGAGCCGGGCGTGGTGTTCTGGCACACCCTGCGCGGCCCGACGACGGCGTGGGTGCATGGCCGGGTGGAGCTGGGCGACCATGGCTGACCGACACCCGAACGATCACCAGGTGGGCGCCGACTGCTGGGGCAGCGGGAAACCGCCCTACGCCTACCCCGAGGTGGGCGCCACCCAGGGCCGCTGCGGGTACTGCGGGAAGCTGGTCACCGTGAAACGTGGCCGGCTGCGCCGGCACCGGCGGAACCTGCTGCTGGACCGCCCGGCGCGCGTGGAAGGGCGACCGACCGATGCCTGACACCCCGACGCTGTTTGACCCGCCCGACGACGACGACGAACCGCAGCGACCTGACCCGTCGGCCGAGCAGCCCGGCCTGTACCCCCGCGACGGCACCGACACCCAGCTGGCCGCGGCGTACCGCGCGGCGCCGGCTGCGGCGACCCAGCGGGGCCGGCTGCTGGTCCTAATGCACGACGCCGGCGACCGGGGCCTGACCGCCCTGGAAGCTGAACAGGCGATGCTGCGGGAATTCCCGCTAATGCGCAACGTGCGCGCCCGCATCACCGAGCTGCGCCGAGCCGACTGGCTGCTGTTCACCGGCGCGGTGCGCATGACGGCGACCGGTTCGCCGGCGCAGGTAAACGTATTCAACCCCGACGCCGAGGCCGATTACGCCCGCTGGCTGAATGGAAGGAACCCCGAATGACTACTGGACCCCCGCCCTGCGCCGAGCTGGTGCACGACCATTTCGGCGTCGGTTCCCACCGGTGCGGCCGGCCGGCGACCGGCGACGATGGCCTGTGCGGCGTTCACCGCAATGCCCGCCGTAGGCGCGCCGAGGCCGACGCCCGAGCCGACCAGGCCCGCCGGCGCAGCGACGACGGCCTGGAACGGGCGCGGCAGCTGTGCGACCAGCTCGCCCGTTACGGCGTGGAAGCGCAGCCCTACTGGAACGACGGCACCCGGCGAACCGACCGGGGTTACGACGGGTCGGTGCGGGTGTCGAACCCCGAACGGCTGGTGGACGTGCTGCGCGCGGCGCGCCTGTACGACGACGCGGTGCCCTGGATGGAAAAGGCGTCGGCCGCCGGCGAACCGGTGGTGGCCGAATGACCCCGCTGCTGCCAGCCCTGCCGGTTCCCCGCCTCCCCGCCGGCGCCGAGCCCCGACGGTTCCACCTGGACTGCTACGCCGCCCAGCTGACCGCCTCGGGCCATGACGTGCGCCCAGCCGAGGCCGGCCAGTACGGCGCCGGCATGACCCAGGGCTGGCTGCGCGTGGACGGGCAGCTGGTACGGGTGACCCTGGACCCCGACAGCCGATGCCTGCGGGGCGGCTGGGCGACGGTGACGGCGACGTTCACAGCCCGCGAGGTGGACACCCTGCGCGCGCTGGTGGCCCGCAGCTGCAAGCGGGCGCAGCGCCGGGTGGAAACCCGCACGTACACCGACGACGCCACCGCCGCGTATGACCGTGAAAAGGCCGACTGGCTGGCCCAGTTCGGGCAGCGCCTGGCCGACGTGGCCGCCGGCAGCCCCGCCGGCCGCCCGGCGCCGCTGGACCGGTACGCCGAGGGGCGCGGCCCTGGCCGGTAGTTCCCAGCGTGACCGCTATCTGTGACAATGACACCACTAACCGAACCCCTGGAAGGAACCCCGAATGAGACTGACCCGATTCCTGGCCGCTGCCGCGGTCACGTTCGCCGCCATCGCCGGCGGCGCCCAGCTCGCAGGCGCCACGAACCCGCCGCCAGTCTGCGAGGCCGACTACGCGGCGAGGAACTACACCCCGACCACGAAATGCACCCCGCCGACGACCCAGGCGACCACCACGGTGGCGACGACGCTGCCCAGCACCACCCAGTTCAGCGTCCCGACGACCCTGCCGACGACCACGACGACCGGGAGCACGACCACCACGCTGGCGACGACGACGACCGGGAACGTGGGCATTTGCTGCCTGCAGGCCACGACCACCGCGGCGAGCACGACCACGACGGCAGCGGCGACCACGACAGCCCCGCCGACGACCCCGCCGGCTGACACCACCCCCGAGCACGTCACGACACCCGACCAGCCGGCCACCTCGGCGCCGGCACCCGACCCCGAGCCCGAGCCCGAGCTGCCGGTGACGGGTTCGACCACCGCGACGGCCGCCTGGATCGGCGCTGCGCTGTGCGCCGCTGGCGCGCTGATGACCGGGACCGCTGCCCGCCGACGCCGGGCCTGATGGCCGCGGAAGTGATCCACCTGACCCCGCGGGCGACCGCGGGGGAAAGGTGGGCGCCGACGGCGCTGCGCATGCTGGAAGCCGACGAACGGGTGCTGGCCGCCGCGATGGTCCTGGCCGACGTGGCCGACGACCCCGACGACGCGACGGCCGCCTATCTGCAGCTGCGCAGCGCAGCGATGGAACGCCGAGCGGCCTACCTGGCCGCCGGCGCCGTTGTCTGATGGACCGCTGGACCATCGCAGCGGCATGCCTGTTCGTGGCGTCAGCTGTCGCCCTGGCTGTGCTGGCCGAGGAACGGGTGCACGCCTGGCGCCACGACCGAGCCCTGCGCAGGAACGTGCGCCTGCGGGGGCAGCGGGACCTGCGCAGCATGAACCGCAGCGTGGGTTTCCTGAACCGAGGCGACTGCAGCGGCATGGGCGAGGATCGCGGCGTGGGGACTGCCAGCTGGGCCGACGCGACCGACGACCAGGTGGACACCCTGGCCTGGGCGATAGGCGTGCTGCGCACCTCGCACGACCCCGAGGCCGCATGGCAGGCGCGCAGCTGCGAGCAGCGCGGGTGGGTGTGCTGCGAGGGGCCGCTGGAAGCGATGCCGGCGAACTGCCAGGTGCGCGGGCTGCTGTGCAGCGGCGAGCTGCACGTGGCCGGCATGGACCTGCCCGCGAGCTGGGGCGCCGCCACGGTGGACGATTAGGTGGCCGGCCTGGACGTGGGCGGCCTGTACGCCGGCGTGGTGCTGACCGACGCCGCCGACGTGGTGGACCAGCTGCTGACGACCGACGACCCCGACGTGATCAGCGACCTACTGGAAGCGACCGCCGGTGACGCCGACCGGGCGCACGCGGTGCTGTTCTACCTGGTCCTGCGCTGCCGGGGCGTCCCCTACGGTCACCCGATAGCTGACGGGCTGACAGCCCCGCACGTGCACGGCGCCGGCGACCTGATCCTGCCGCGAGGGGTGACCCGCTGATGGCGACCGGGACCGACCGGGCGGTGGCCGACCTGATCAGCTGGGCGGCCGACGCCGCCGCCGCGAGCGCGATGGCCGACGACGAAATGCGGGTGGCTGTCGCCCGCGCGCTGCAGGCCCCCGACCGGCTGCACCTGCTGCACCTGGTGGACGACGGCACCACGCCCATGGCCGTCGCGAGCTGGGTGGGCCGCTGATGCCCGGCTACGGCACCGGGGTGCCCATATCGTTCGCGTGCCCCATCGCGCGCCGGAACCGGCTGGGCAGCTGGGCGAACGGGAACGTGCCCCCGCTGCCCCCCGGCCACGACGTGACCCGCACCGGCCGCACGAAACCGGCGCCGAATCAGGGGCGCCTGCACCCCCGCACGCTGTCCACCGCGCACGAATACCGGTGCGCCTGCGGGCACGTCGGCTGGTCGTACCACCACGGTGTCCTGGACTGCCCGCTGGCCGGCTGCTGGCCCGCCGGGCACGCTGTCCCCGACACGGCGCGCCCATGAACCGCCGCCCGATGTTTCGACCGCCGAAACCCGAGGGTGTAACGATCCACCGGGCCGACGGCACCGAGCTGAACGCCGAGCTGCACTACACCGGCCGCGACGCCGACGGGTGCCATACCTGGGCGGTAGCCGGCGCCCTGCTGAAACCGGGCGACCGCATCACCTGCGCCGTGCTGCCCCCCCGCACCGCGATCACCGCCGAAATCCGGCACCCATGACCGCCCACCCGAACCCCGACCGCGAGCTGGGCGAACGCGGCGTGGTGATCAGCTGTGACGCCGACCCGCTGTGCCCGCAGTACCGGGGGCTGGCCTGCGCGCCGGGGAACCCGGCCCCCGACGACTACCTGGCCGAGCTGTGCCGCCGGTACGCCGAGGGGCACGGCTGGACGTACACCCCCGAACGGGGCGACCTGTGCCCCGACCACCAGCCGAAACCGCCGCCCCGAGCGTGGGCGACCGGCGTGCAGGCTTACGGCCCGAACGAATGCCAGGCCCGCTGCACGTGCCGCTGGACCGGCCCACCCCGAGCCACCGGCGAGGCCGCCGACCGCGACGCCATGCGCCACGCGATAGACCCAGGCGAATGGCACAGCTGACCGACCGCCACAGCGAGCTGCGCCGCCGCGCGTGGCGCAGCTGGGAAGGCGCCCGCACCCCCCTGCGCATCCCCGCAGAAAACGCCGCCTGCTGGGCCGCAGTCGCCGCCGGCGCCGGCAGCGTCAGACAAGTAGCCGCCGCGCTCGGCAGCCGCGACCTGCAGGGCACCTGGAAGCTGATACGCCGCACCGCCGAGCTGGGCCTGATCACCTACCACCCCCGAACCGCCGGCACCATCAGAACCGCCGTGCACGTCACCGCCCACAGCCCCCGGTAGGCGTACCATCCCCCCATGGCCGCCAAACGACCCGAGGCCGGCCGCCCACCCCGGCTGACCGAAATCGTCAGATACGACGAACAGGTGGACGACGACGGCGGCCCCATCATCGTGCCAGTGACCCTGGCCGAACAGGTCGTGGAACGAATCCGCACCGGGCTAGACCTGAACGACGCCGCCGCCAGTTCGAACATCACCCGCCAAACGATTTGGAACTGGCGCCGCAAAGGCGCGCTAGCCCGAGCACGCCGAGCGCAGGGCAAGGCCGCACGCCTCCCCGACGCCGACGCGTACGTGCAATTCGTTGACGCCTTAGAAAGGGCCGAGGCCGAGGCCGAGCTGACCCGCCTGCAGGTGATCGAAGGCGCCGCCATGGGCGGGTTCAAAACGACCCGCACGGTGATCACCTACGGCCCCGACGGCAGCGTGGTCGGCCGGGTGGTGACCGAGGAAACGGTGCTGCCGAACTGGCTGCCCGCCGCCTGGTGGCTGGAACGCCGCCGGCCCGCCAAATACGTGCGCCCGAGCGCAGCTACGCCGTCGCCGCAGTACGTGCCCGACGACGGCCTGGACGACGAACGGGCCGAGGGGCTGCTGGCCGAAATTGAATCGTTCCTGGCCGACGCGACGCCGAGCGCAGACTGATGCCGACCGACCCGCCCCGTTTCGAGCAGCACAGCGGGCACGCCCCGTCGGTGCGCCGCGTGACCGATTACGGCTGGCTGACCGACCAGGTGCACCTGCTGCTGGAAGCGCACGTACATGACCTGGACGACCCGACCGCCGAGGGGCGTGACGCCATCAGGGCGGCTGTCGCTGCCGGCGCCGACCGTTTCCTGGGCGACGACGCCCTGACCGAGGGGGACTGATGACCGCTGCACAGGCAATCGTGACCGGGATAGTGCTGCTGCTGCTCGCGCTGCTCGCCGGCGTGGTGTGGGATGACCCGCAGCCCGAGCTGCGCACCGAGGTGTTCATGGGCGCCACGGCCACCTCGGGGCTGTCGTTCCTGACCGCCGGCCTGGCGAAACTGCTGGTGCGCTGATGCGGCTGCTGGCCGCCGGCCTGTTCGCGGCAGCGGCGTTCGCCTATACGTGGCTGTGGGTGCACCTGCGGAACCGGGAGCTGGGCCGCACCGACCGACGCCACCCAGCTCGCTGACCGATGCCCGAGCGGGCGCGGGACCCCGCCGAGCAGCGGCAGGCGCAGCGTGCCCTGATCGTCGCGCTGCGCCGCATGGAACCCGCGCAACGCCAGCAGTTCGTGGCGGCGCTGCCCCGCGAGGACCGGCAGCTGGTGGAACGGGCGATGGCGCACCTGCAGGCCGCCGGCTGGCGTGCGCACCCGCTCGCGATGGCGGTGCACCTGGAACCCGAACGGTGGCAGCCGTTCCGCTACGCCACGGTGCTGTCAAAGGCGCTGGCGGGGGCGTTCACCGGCGCCGCTGACCCCCGGCAAATCTGGAATATCCCCAGCCAGTATGGGAAAACGTCGCTGATCGGGCTGTGGGGCGTGGTGTGGGCGCTGGATTACGACCCGACCCTGCGCCTGATGTTCGTGACCTATGACGACAATAAGGCGAAAGGCGTGGCCGGCGACTGCCGCGACCTGGTGGATAAACACCGGGACCAGCTGCGCTTTCGGCTGCGCCCCGACCGGCGAGCCCGAGGCGAATGGCGCACCGATCAGGGCGGCGGCCTGTACGGCGTCGGGGTAAACGGCGCGATCACCGGCTACCCGGCCGACGCGATCCTGGCTGACGACCTGATGAAAGGCTGGGAGGAAGCGCACAGCGAAACCCAGCGCGAGCACACCTGGGCGATTTGGCGCACCCAGGTGCGGCTGCGCGTCCAGTCGGGCGCTGACCCGATCATCGTGGCCGGCACCCGCTGGCACGACGACGACCCGACCGGGAAGCTGCTGCGCGCCGCCGACGCCGACCCGACCGCCGACCAGTGGCAGCACCTGCGCATGCCGGCGATAGCCGAACCGCACGACCCGACGAACGCCGACCCGTCGCTGCGAGCCCCCGACCCGCTGGACCGCGAGCTGGGCGAGGTGCTGGAACCGTTGCGGTTCGACGCCCCCGAGGTGCACGCCCGCGCGGTCGGCATGGGTTCGTATCTGGCAGCGGCGCTGGAACAGCAGCGGCCCGCCCCGGAGGAAGGGAACATAGTCAAGCGGGCGTGGTTCCGGCTGGAATCGCAGCTGCCCGCCTCGGCTGACCAGTGGCTGTCCAGCTGGGATATGAAGCTGAAAGACACCGAGCAGGGCGATTTCGTGGTGGGCCAGGTGTGGGCGCGCGTGGGGGCCGAGCTGTGGCTGTGCGATCAGCTGCGGGGCCAATGGGGCGAGGAAATGACGGCGGTGGCGATGGCGCTGCTGCAGGTGCGCTGGCCGCAGGTGCGAGCGCACCACGTGGAATTCACCGGGAACGCCCCCGAGGTTATGAAAGCCCTGCGCTACCCCATCAGCGACTGGGAACTGGACCCCGAGCTGGGCGACCGCCTCGCGATGACCCCCGCCGAGCGGGACGCGGTGACCGAGCTGCGCCGGCGTGGACTGCCGGGCCTGCTGCGATCCACCCCCGAGGGTTCAAAGGCGGTGCGCATGCGCGCCCAGGTCCCCTACCTGGAAGCGGGGAACGTGCACGTGCTCGCGACCGCCAGCTGGCTGGACGGGTATCTGGCCGAAATGGCGATGTTCCCGAACGGCCGCTATGACGACCAGGTGGACGCCACCAGCCAGGCAATCGGGAAGCTAGTCAGCGGCCCCGCGACCGCGACCGGCCCGCCGCAGGGGGCGCTGCCGGTGGCCCGCCAGTCGGCTGGGGGACCAGCTGCGGGACGGTTAGGCCGGGCGGGGCTGTCATCCTCGCCGCTGCTGCCGCGACGCGGGGGGCCAGGTATTCGACCACGGTAGGCGCCGGGACCATGAACGTGAGCCGGCCGAACGTGGTGTGGAACGTGAACGCCAGCATGGACTGCTCGCCGCCGGCGCCGGTGACGGTGACCACCTCGGCGTCAATGGACAGCGCCGACAGCGCGCCGACGGGCAGCGCCTGCTGCGGCTGCCGGTAGCCGCCTGGCCCCTGCAGCTGCGAAAGGTCTACGGGCACGCGGTTACCAGTCCATTCCTGCGAGCTGGGCGAGCGCGCGGGCGGCGAGGACGACGACGGCCGCCGAAAGGATCAGCAGGGCGGCGAGGATCAGCAGCTGCACCGGGAGGGGCCACCGGTCGGCGCCTGACCATTCGGGGTGTTCGCCGGGCCGGTCGGGACGCCTGACGATTCGCACGCCGGTCACCCGCCGCCGCCGCACCCGCCGCACCCGCCGCCTTTACGGGTGACGGTGAATGACCCCGACTGGACCCTGACCCGCCAGGTGCTGCGCCCCGATTTCTGGCAGGCCACCACGGTGTCGTCGGTGTGCACGGTGCCCGAGCTGTCCCCGATTTCTATTCGGTTCCGCCTGACCAGCACCTGCACGTCGGCCCAGCTGGCGCCGGGCCGGCCGTCGGCGTGGACAAACTGAACGTCAGCCTGCGCGAGCAGCGGTGTCTGTGCGGCCATGCGCCGACCCTACGCCGGTTCGGGCGGCCGGGTGGTGATCAGCAGGCCATGCTCGGGGCATATGAACGCCCAGCTGGGCGGGTCGCCGGCGCGGCGCACCCAGGGGACCACGCGGCTGCAGAACAGGCAGGGGGCCAGGCAGTCGCGGGGCGCCGGCACCCCGCCATTCTGCGGCGATGGTCCACAGTCAATGGACCATGGACCATGGACTAAGCCACGGCGATCAGCCGGTGGGCGTGCTGCCAGCACCAGGCCAGGTCAATGACCCAGCAGCCCCCGCCGGGGACCTGGTGCAGGCCGTCGTGGTGCAGTTCGGCCATCACCTGCGGGGCGCGCTGCAGCCGGCCGGCGGTGCGCTCGCCGGGCTGCACGACCAGCAGCCCCTGCCAGGGGCCGGCCAGTTCGCTGATCCAGTCGGCCAGCTCGCAGCAGCTGTCGCTGGTGGCGCCGAGGTGGTGCAACGCGCGCCACAGGGCGGCGACGGCGACGTGGCGGGGCGCCCATAGGCGGCGAGAGCCTGACCCCGACCCGGTGGGCACGTCGGGGAACAGTCCCGCGCGGTGCCAGTAGTCCAGCTGTCTGAACGTGACACCAGCGCGCTCGCACACCTGGACGGTGGACAAAGGGCTGGTCATAGCATCACCCTACCCCCGGTAGGTCGTTCGGCCTATGATGGTCGAATCCTGTTTACCCCGAGCATGGAAAGGTTCACCTGATGGAAACCGCGATGGCCGCCGCCGGCCTGCTCGCCGCGTGGGCGGCGTACAGCTACTGGAAGGCGGGCCGATGACCCGCACCGTGGCGATAGCCGGCTACCCCGGCGGCCCGTTCGAACTGGAAGCGCACGAACCGCTGGCCGTGGTGGCCGACCGCCTCGGCACCGGTGTCATTGCCACGCTGTCGCCTGACCGCCTCGGGCTGCCCGAGCTGGGCGTGGACGCCGACTGGCTGGCCGACCTGCCCTACGCCGACCTGGGCGACCTGGTGGTGGACCTGCCGGGAGGCGGGCGGCTGATCGTGCCCGCCGAGCTGCGCCGCCACGTGGAAATCGTGCAGGTGCGCCCCGAGCCCGAGCACCGGTGCACGGCGACCCTGGACGGGCAGCGGTGCGCGCTGCGGGCCGGCCATGACAGCCCGCACGCCGCCCACCCGATGCTGGACGACGACGGCGAACCGGTGGACCTGCCGCCGCGCCCTGGGAGTCACGTGGTGAGGGACAGCTACGGCGAACTGGTCGTGACCACCGACCCGCCCCCGGTTTCGGAACTGCCGCGGCGCTGCCCGGCGCTGACCATCACCCCGGCCGGCCCTGTTCGCTGCACCCGCCCGTCGGGCCACAGCGGCAGCCACGGCCACGCCGACGTGGTGGGATTCACGTGGTGAGGGACAGCGACGTGATGGGCGCCGGCGTGCACCAGCGGTGGTGGGTGACCAGCGACGACGGCACGGTGGCCGCGGTCACCTACTGGATCGTGCACCCGCCCGAGCTGACCGGCATAGACCTGCCGCCGGCCACCTGGTCGGGGCTGGGCATTCACCGCCTCGCCGCCGACACCGACCCCGAGGCGTACAGCTGCCCGTACCTGGGCGACCGGCCGTGCCGCAGCGAACTGGCGGGGACGATGGGCCAGGCGCACCTCGGCGCGCAGCTGTTCGCCGGCGGCCCCGAGGCGATTTGGTCGTGGCTGGAACGCCAGCTGCAGGCGCTGGGGGTGACCCAGTGACCGGCCCGGTGGGCGAATGGCGGCTGGTGTTCGTGGACTGCGAAACGACGGGGCTGGACCCCGAGCTGCACGACATATGGGAAGTCTCGGCGTGGGAGGCGTGGCCCGAGGCCGGCGGGGGGTATTCGCTGGACGCCTACGGGCCGCGCACCTGGCAGCTGCCCGTCCCCGAGGCGAAAGCGGCGCAGGCCGATCCCCGCGCGCTAGATATCGGCGGCTACTGGCAGCGCCGCTGGCGGCCGTCAGACAGCCCGGCGAGCGGTTCCCCGTCGGCGCTGCTGCCCGAGCTGGGATACCTGGACGGTTACGACGGCCAGGTAGTGCACCCGGCCCGAATGCGGGCGTGGTGCGAGGTGTTCACCCGGCTGACGTGGGGCGCCCTGCTGGTCGGGGTGGTGGTGTCGTTCGACGCTGACCGCCTCGGGCGGCTGCTGCGCTCGCATGGCATCCCGCCCGGCTGGCACTATCACCTGCTGGACGTGGAAACGTTCGCCGCCGGCCGGCTGCAACAGCGGCCACCGTGGCGGTCACGTGAGCTGTCCGAACGGTTCGGGGTGGACCCGGCCGGCTACGCCGAGCACACCGCCTCGGGCGACGTGCGCTGGTCGGCTGACCTGTTCATGGCTGTGCTGGGGCTGGACAGCTGATGGACGCCTACCCCGAGGCGCCGCTGACGTACTGGCGGCTGCGGGTCCCGCTGCTGCAGGTCGCCCTGTGGATGCTGACGTGCGCGCTGGTCGCGCTGCTGATCGTGACGGCGTGGCGGCTGCGGTTCCCGCCGAATCCCGAGCAGCTGCGCCGGTATCAGGGTGTGGAATGGGGGGGCGACACCTGTTACGTGGACGACGACGGCGTGCTGTTCTGCGAGGGAGGGGGGCCGCAATGAACACCGAGCTGGTGGTGACCATGCTGGGGGTGTGCCCCGGCTGCCAGCGCGCGGCGATGCGGCAGGGCGCCCCGATTCCCTGGTGCACCTGGACGCTGGGCGACCCCGACGGCTACTGGCGCATGCGCTGCGAACGCCACGGCCTGCACCAGACCCGCATGGACTATCCGCCGGGCGCCGAGCTGTTCGCGCCCGCCGGCGAGGGTGTCTGATGCTGCTGCTGGTCCGCGGCGAGCGGCTGCCGACCCTGCACCTGGTCACCAGCTGGGGCAGCACGCTGTGCAATCGTGACTGCTGGTGGCAGGACGGCGAGCTGATGCTGGGCCGTAAGGCGGAATGGCACAGCCGGCAGGAACGGAACGTGGCGCACTACGTAGGCCCGACCGAGGGGCACGTGGACGGCCTGAAAGTGTGCGAGCGGTGCCTGGCCCGCTGGCGGTGGGAGGCGGCCGAGCTGGACGGCATGCTGCAGGCGACCGGGCAGCTGTACGGGGTGCCCGGCTGATGGCGCTGCGAGCCCGCGACGTGGGCCTGGGCGAGGCGGTGGCCCGCTGCCCGCTGTGCGGGCTGCTGTTCCAGGTGTCGGTGCGCAGCGAGATTCTGCAGCCCGCCGACCCGCCGGTAGGGCAGGCGTGCCGGGTGATCCTGACGCCGACGCCGGCGGTGCACGTATGCCTGGAAACCCGTTTCCTGCCGATCCCGCAGGGCGCCGGCTGATGGGCTGGGGCGAACCGCAGGGCGAGCCCGACGCCGGCCGACTGGACGCCGACGCCATCGCGGCCCGCCGCGCCGAGCTGGGCCGGTTCACCCGCGACACGGCGCTGCGGTGGCCGTGCGACTGCGGGCACCTCGCCGGCCATCACCTGCCGGCGCCGTTCATGCCGTGCGGCCGCTGCGACTGCGCCGGCGTGCAGCTGGGCCTGGTGGACCTAAGCGGGCACGCGGTCCCTGACATTGGCGGCGGCCCGCCGGTAGCGTCGCGGGATGCGAAACGACCGTGACCCCGTTGTCATCGCGCCCGCGCACCAGCAGCCCTGGCAGGGACCCTGCCGAACGGGGGGCCATTGACGGCCCTGGCCGCGGTGATCGCGGCCACCCTGACGTTCCTGCCCCTGCAGCAGCCCACCGACCTACCCGCACCACCCGCACCACCGCCGGCCGCCGAGGCCGAGCAGACTGCACCGGCCCCCGACTACGCCGCAGTCACCCGCCTGGTCCTGCTGGACCAGGCCGCCATGGCCGGCGACACCGCTGCCGCCGAGCAGCTGGTGCGCCTGTTCTGGCATCCCGACGACGACAAGGCGGTGCAGATAGCCCGCCGCGAATCGGGGCTGCGGTGCAACGCCCGCAACCCGCGCAGCAGCGCCAGCGGCCTGTTCCAAACGCTGCAGCTGCACGCCCCCCGCGCGCAGCGCATGGGGCTGTCGTGGGGCCAGGTGCAGTCCAGCTGCCTGGCGAACATCGCGGTGGCCCGAGCCCTGTACGCCGAGCAGGGATGGCGCCCCTGGCGCCTGTAGCCCGATGACCACCACGGCCGAGGTGCTGGCCCTGGGCGGGCAGGTATTCCGCGCCGAGGTGCTGGTGCTGTGGCTGGGCCTGCCGAACCCGATGCTGGACGACGACGTGCCCGGCGAGCTGCTGGGCGCCGAGGCCGGCCGCGACCGCGTAGCGGCCCTGCTCGCCGCGCTGGCCGAGGGGGTGGTGCTGTGACAGCCGAGGTGGACCTGGCGGTGGACGCGCTGGCCGTCGCGCGGCTGACCCGGCTGGTGGTGGCTGACACCATCACCACCGGGCCGCGTGACGCGGTGATCAGGTGGGCCTACGCCCGAGCTGGGCGCGCCGGCGAGCTGGGCGACCGCGAGGAATGGGCGAGCCCGGCCGAGGTGGTGAACCTGGACCGGCACCCGCCGAAACTGGCGCGGCTGATCACCTGCCCCTGGTGCGCCGGGGTGTGGGTCGGCGCCGGCGTCGTCGTGGTGCGCGCGGTGGCACCTCGGGCGTGGCGGCCGGTGGCCCGCATGCTGGCTGTCAGCGAGGCCGCGGGGCTGCTCGCCGGGTGGGAAGGGTGACGCCGGGCGCCCGGTTCGTGGCCCTGTACGGCGGGGTGTTCATGGTCGCGGCGTGCACCGAGGCGTTCGAACGGGGCGCCGGCCGCCGGTTCCCCGCGTGGGATCGGTTCGTGGTGCAGCTGGTCGTGGCCGTCGGTGTCGTGCTCGCCGGGGTGTACGCCATCACCCTGGCGTTCCTGCTGTGGGGCCGGTGGGGCTGATGGCCGAGCCGAGCGAGGCGGTGCGCCGAGAGCTGTGGGCGTCCCGGCAGGCCGAGGCGATGGCCCGCCTGGCAGCGGTGCGCAGCTACCTGGACGCGATCCTGGTGGGCGCGCAGACACCGAAACCGGGGGACCTGGCCCGAGCGTCGGGGCTGCTGCTGTACGCCGCCGGCGCGCTGATTGACGCCGACCAGCTGGGGGAACCTTCCCCGCAGCTGGACGTGCCCCTGCCCGAACCCCCGGCCGGATAGCGTCCCGAACGACACCGACGAAAGGAACCCCGCATGACTGGAATCGACCCCGAGGCGATGGCGAAAGCGGTAGAGGGAGGCGCCGCATTCACCGAGCAGCAGCAGGCGCAGGCGGCAGCCGAGGCGCAGGCCGAGGCCGAGCGCGTCGCCGCGCACGAAGCTGCGAACCCGACGCTGCCGACGGTGGACAAGTTCCGCGAGGCCGGCGGCTATCTGCTGATGGACCCGCAATGGACGGTGGCCGAGGGGTTCGGGAAAACGGGCGCCGAGGCGAACACCCCCGAGGCCCGCACCGAGCTGATCGAAGGCCGCATCGCTGACGGGCTGACCGCAGCGTGGGATTCCGACGGGCTGAACCCGCTGCCGCTGACGCCGGCCGGCCAGGCGCACCTGCAGGGGTTCGCCGGCGCCGAGCGTCGCGAGGAAGCCCTGCGCATGGGCCTGGACGCCGCGACCTACGGCGCCAGTTCGCTCGGCGTGAACCTCGCCTGGCACGCCGCCTGACCGTCCCCAGCTCGCCCGGCTAGTTCGCCTCGCCGGGCGCCCTGACACCGAGGCCCACCCGCCGGGGCTGGTGTCGGGGGTGGGCGCCCCTGCTGTCTGGCCGTGATGGCCGTGCAGCGGGGGCGGCCCACCGATCACCCCTGCGCTGCACGGCGCCGCATAAGGTTCCGCCCGGTGGCGCGCCGAGGGGACCAGGAACCGACACGACGGCCCGCTATCGCGGCCGCGGCGCAGCGAATCAATCTGGCCGACCGGCGGGAGGCGGCCAAATACGCGGTAAAGCCGCAGTCATGGCACCCCGACGCGTGGGATGCGTTCGACGAGGTGCCCGAGGTGGGCGAATCGCTGACCTACCGGGCCGACCAGCTCGCGAAACTGCGCCTGTACGCCGCCGTCGCGAACCCCGACGACCCCGAGGGTGACCCGATCCCGCTGACCGACGAACGGGCAGCGTGCCCGCCGGCGGTGCAGGCAGCGGCGTCGGCCGAGGTGGCCCGGCTGCGCACCCCGATGGGCGGGCAGGCCGAGATTCTGCGCCGGTACAGCCTGAACATTGACGTGGCCGGCGACCTGTGGCTGGTCGGGTTCGCTGCCCGCGAGCCCCGAGGCGACGGCGACCCAGGCGAGCCCGAATGCTGGAACATTCACAGCACCGACGAAATCCGCGAGGAAGGCGGCGAATTCACGGTGCTGGACCGGCCCGGCGACACCACCGGCCGGAAGCTGACCGCCGACGATTTCTGCAGCCGAATCTGGCGGCCGCATCCCCGCTGGGCGCTGCTGCCCTGGTCGCCGCTGTACCACCTGCGCACCGACAGCCGGGTGGTCATCACCCTGAATCAGCAGGTGATCAGCGAGAGCCTTAGCACCCAGCCGGCCGGCATTCTGCTGGTCCCGAACGAAATCGAATTCAAATGGCCGAAAGGGATCACCCCGCCCGAGGATGACCCGACGGCCGACCCGTTCATGGCGATTCTGGAACAGGCGATTATGGCGGCGGTGGCGTCGTTCGGTGACGCCGCCTCGCAGTTCCCGCTGGTGATCCGCGGCGCGGCCGAGCACCTGAAACCCGACGTGCTGCGCCACCTTTCGCTGGCCCGCACGCCCGACACGAACACCGAGGATCGGATACGGGCGAGGGTGGAACGCATCGCGAGGGGCCTGCCGCTGCCGGTGGAGAAAGTGATGGGCCACCAGCAGACCACCTACGCGAACGCGTACCAGGTGGACCGGGACGAATTCACCGACTACCTGCAGCCGACCGCCGACGCGATGATGACGACGCTGGGGTATGTATTCCTGACGCCGCACCTGCACGAAAACGAGGCGGTGACCGACGGGTGGGCCGACCGCATCGTGCTCGGGTACGACGCCAGCACCCTGTTCAGCGACCCCGACCCGGCCGACAGCGCCGATTTCGGGCTGCGCGAGGGTGTCGTGCGGCCGGCGAGCTGGCGCGCGGCGAAAGGCTGGACCGAGGACGACGCCCCCGACCCGCTGGAACTGCTCGCCCGCCTCGGGTTCAACCGGGGTGCGGTGGACCCGGCGATGACCGCCGAGCTGCTGGCCGACGCCGCCGCCGCCGCCGGCCTGGACCTGACCCCCGCCGAGGCGCAGGCGATGGCCGAGGCGTCACCCGCCGAGGCCGCGGTGCTGGCCGTGGTGTGGCAGGCGGCCCGAGCGCGTGGGATGCCGCCGCCGGGGATTAGGCCCCGCCCGGTACGGGCACGCCAGGCCGGGGCCGTGGAAGTCACCAGCAGCCCCGTAGCCCTGACGGCGGGGACACCCCGCCCCCTGCCGCTGGCTGACGCCGGCGCCCGCCTGACAGCGATTGACCGGGACCTGCGAGCCCGGCTGGTCGCCGCGGCTGACAGCGCCATGGGCCGCGTGCTGGAAAAGGCGGGGAATCAGCTGCGGAACGTGGCCCGCAAACATCAGGTGACCGCCGCGCTGTCGTGCCCCCCCGATCAGGTGGCGGGGCTGCTCGGCAGGGGGCTGGTCGCCGCGGCCGGCGCCGACGTGCTGGACGAACCGGCGGTGTGGGAACCGTACCGGCGGCAGTTCATGGCGTGGGGCGACCGAGCGCAGGGCGAGGCCCGAGAGCTGGCCGGCCGGGTGGCCGGGGGGTTCACCAGCTCGCAGCGGTCGGCGCTGCAGCTACGCCAGGCCGACGATTTGGACACCGCCTGGAAATGGCTGCAGGGCCAAATGGGTGCGCTGTCAAAGGCGCAGCTGTTCGACCCGACGGGGATACCGCACGACCCGCTGGGCGAATTCGACCCGACCAGCCGGGTGCCGACGGGGCTGCTGCGGCAGGCGCTGGCGATAGCCGGCGGGTCACCGCTGCAGGTGCTGCACGGCGAGCAGCCGGCGGGGACACCGCAGCACCTGGGCGAGGCGTGGATTTCGCCGGGGACCGAGGTGCCGGGAGGCGTCGCGGCCGGCCCCCGAATCCTCGGCGCGATGCGGGACGCCGGCGTGGAAGTGCACGCCTACCGGTGGGTGTACGGGCCGGCGCTGCGCGCGCACCCGTTCCTGCCGCACCTCGCGCTGGACGGGCTGACGTTCGAATCGTTCACCAGCGACCAGCTGCAGGTGGTCGGCGGGTTCCCACCTCGCAGCCATTATCTGCCCGGCGACCACGTGGGGTGTGTGTGTGACGTGGAACCGCTGCTGCGCGCCATGCAAGGCGGCGACCATCCCGAGGCCCCGAAACCGCTACCCCCGACGCCGCCGCCGGCGCCGAAAGCCAAGCGGGTGCGGAAGGCCGCCGGCCCTGTCGCGCCGCCGCTGCCGGCCCGCACCGTTTCGGGGCCGGTCGCCGGCGCCGACGTGCAGCTGCAGCAGCTGCTCGCCCGCCACGTGCAGGGCACCTGGAATGAGGCCCGCGACCCGGCGGTGGACGCCCTGGTGGACCGCACCGCCTCGCACCTCGCCCGGCCCGAGCTGGGGGACCTGCTGCGCTCGGCTGACCGGGACGAATCGAACCTGCTGGACCTGGTGGTGGGCGACCCCGCGCAATGGTCCGAACGGTTCGTGGCGCGTGGCGGCGGCGGCAACACACACGATTCGTTCGGGCTGCTGATCACCGAGCCGGTGGACGCCGCCCGCGTCGCGGCGCGTGCCCGAGAAACGGTGAACTGGGCCAGGTACGACCCGCGGGACCCGATCATCATGGTGAACCTGGGCACCGACCCGGTGACGGGCGGCAGCCGGCCGGTGATCATCAGGGGCGCCGAGCGGCTGCTGGCCGCGCTGGAACAGGGCGTGGAATCCCCGAGGGTGCGAGAGCTGCGCAGCGACCTGTTCGCTGACGTGCTGGGCGACCCGCAGCTGATCCCCGAAAGCGCGAGGGGCGCTGCGTTCGCCGCAGCGGTCGATATCGCCGCCGAATCGCAGGCCGCCGCGGTCGCCCGACGTGAGGCGCTGGGGCCGATCCCGCCCGACCTGAAAACGGGGAAGGCGGTCACCGAGGCGTTCCTGGACCGGTGGGGCGACCGGGGGGTGGGGAAACCCCCGGTGCGGGCTGACTTTTCGAATATGCCGGCGAACGTGGCATATGAGGTGGCCGACCAGCTGGACATTCTGATGCGCGCCCATCCCGAGGTCGCTGACACGGTGCGCACCATCGGCACCCCGACGTTCGTAAAGGATCACCTGCCGGGCGGGGTGCGGCTGCGGGGGATGGGTTCGAACACCTGGGCCGACGCCACCGATATCGGCACGCTGCGGTTCAACCCGTCCTATTTCGGGAAGGCCGGCGCCGCCATGAAACGGGGGCAGGGCATGGCGACCCGCGACGGGGCGCTGACGCCGCACCTGCGCTATCTGGAAGCGTCCCGCGGGGAGGGTGTGCCGCGCATCGGGTTCCACGTGGACCTGGGCGATGCGGAAGTGTCGAACGCCCGAGGGATCGTCACCCATGAATTCGGCCACCTGATTGACTTTCACGCGCGCAAGGTGATGGACGGCAGCAGCCGCGCCATGGGCGAGGTGTACCGCCGCCAGAACCTGTACGTGACCCAGGCCGGCGAGCTGGGCCAGTCCCGCACCGAAACGATCATGGTGCAGCTGTCCCGCTACGCCGCCAAGAATTCGCAGGAAACGATGGCCGAGGCGACGACCCAGGCGCTGCTGTCCAGTAACCCGTCGCAGCTGGCGACGAACCTTTACCAGCTGATCCGCGACGCTGCCCGAGGGAGGCTGCCCGACCTATGACCGAACCCGCCCGACCCCCCCTATGCGTTTCGTGCGCGCACCTGCACGCCGACACCTGGCCCGACCCGCCGAGCTGCGAGGCGTTCCCCGCCGGCATCCCCGACGGCATTTACGACGAACTGGGCGACCATCGGGGGCCGTGGCCGGGCGACAACGGCGTGCAGTTCCTGCTCGCCGCTGGCCGCGAGGCCGACCTGGCGCAGTTCGACACCGCCCGAGCCGAGCTGGACGTGATCGAATCGGCCGGCTGATCCCCCGGCCGGCCGGGCGCGCGGGGGTACGATCCGCGCCATGGCCCGAGCTGCGCTGATCCGCGAGGCCGGCACCGGCTGGGAGCTGCACGACGGCGACCTGGTGCTGGCGACGTTCCCGACCTACGCCGAGGCGGTGCGCCAGCTCGCAGCCGACCTGGACGACGACCCCGACGCCGGCGAGCCCGGCGGGGACGGGCTGCTGGCCGAATCGTGGGTGTCTGACGCCGGCATTGCGTTCAATGAACAGCCCGAGCCACAGCGCGATTTCACGAACGCCAGCTGGACGTGGCGGGACCCGAACGAATCGCTGCTGCCGCTGATGTTGCAAACCGAAACCGAGCAGGGCCATTTCGGGGCTGTGCTCGCCGGCTATATCACCCAGCTGTCGGCCGGGGATGGTGCCGTGGCCGCCGCCGGGCGGTTCTATGACACCGACGACGGGCGGGAGGCGCGGGACCTGCTGCTGGGGGGCCGCAGGTTCGGCGTCAGCGTGGACGGCGGCGCGAACACCGAGGCCGAGGTGGAATGCACCGCCGAGGACGACGACGGGTTTTGCATGGACGTGGTGGCCCGGTTCGGGCAGTTCGAAATCATCGGCCTGACCATGACCCCGTTCCCGGCGTTCGCCCGCGCGGCCATCGTGCTGGGCGACCCCGCAGCGACCGATGACGCCGAGCCGACCGAGGCCGAGGTGGCCGACGACGACGCCGCGCTGGCCGTGCTCGCCGGGGCGATCACCGCCGCCGGCGCCCGCGACGCCGCGAGGGTGGCCGACCTGCGAGCACGCCCGCCGGCGTACTGGCTGACGATGCCCGAGCCCGAGCTGGGCGACCCGCTGCTGATCCAGCAGGACGACACCGGGAACCGGTGGGGGGTGCCGTTCACCGTGACCGACGACGGGCACGCGTTCGGGCACCTCGCCCTGTGGGGGGAGTGTCTGCGCATCAGCCCGACCCAGGCGAACCTGTGCCTGGAACCGCCCGACAGCCCGAGCGCATACGCCGAATTCCACAAGTCTGGCGCCGTGCTCGCTGACGACGGCGTGACCTACCCGACGGGGTGCCTGGTGGTCGGCTGCGACCACTACCCGGTAAGCCCCTGGGAGGCCGACCGGTCCACCCATGGCGCCGTGCGGGACTGGTACGCCGCGGCGGGGTTCGGGTTCGCTGACCTGCGCGCCAGCAGCGGCGCGTTCGGGGTGTGGGTCACCGGTCGGGTGCGGCCCGACGTGAACGACCTGCAGCTGTCCATCGCGCGGGCGTTGTCCCCGAGCGGCGACTGGAACCCCGAGGGGGAAAAGGGTTTCGAGCTGTGCGCGGCGCTGCTGGTGAACCGGCCCGGCTACCCGGTGGCGCGGGAACGCCCGATGCTGACGCCGGCGCTGGTCGCCGCCGCCGGCATGGACCCGTCGGTGATGACCCCGACCCGCCCGCGGGTGTACGTGCGCGGCGACCGGGTGCTGGCAATGACCGGGGTGGGCATGGTGCGCGCCTGCGCCAAATGCCGCGAGGCCGAACTGGCCGGCCGCGCCGGGCGCCGCCCGACCGCCGACGGCGAGGTGCTGCGCAGGGCTGTGCGGCTGCTGGAAACGCTGGAAGTTCGCACCCGGCACCTGACACCCGCCGCGCGCCAGGCGGCCATCACCCGTTTGCGGGACGCCGCCGGTGTATCTTCCCGCCAGGAACCGGGCACAACGTCGGCCTAGCCGGCTAGTGCTGGGCGCCGGCGGCTAAGCCCGCGGCACCCCTGCCCCGTTACGTCACTCACCCGACGAACGAACAGGGGCACACCGTGGACCGATTGACCGAACTGCTGGAAGCTCTCGCCGGCGACCTTTCGGAGCTGGGCGAGGCCGACCTGGCCGAGCTGCTGGCCGAGCTGCAGGCCGAGGCCGAGACTGTCGCCGCTGGCGACCTGAACGACGAAATCCTGGCTGCGATCACCGCGGCCGCTGACACCGGCGAGCGCATCGCCGCCGAGCTGGCCGGCCGCCAGGCCGCAGCCGACGCGCGCAGCGCCGAGGCCGCCGCCGCGCTGGACCGCCTGCGGGGCACGAACAGCGACCCCGACCCCGAGCCCGAGCCGGAACCCGAGCCCGAGCCCGACGAACCCGAGGCCGAGGTGGCCGAGCCCGAGCCGGTGACCGCCGAGGTGGCCGAGCCCGAGGCCGAGCCCGCCCCCGTTGCCATCGCAGCGGCGACCCCGGCACGTCAGCCGGTCGTTTCCCGCGTGGCTGCACGGCGCCCAGCTCCCCGAGCGCAGACTGCGCCGCTGACCACGACCCGCCCGGTGGGCGAATGGGGCCTGGTCGCCGCCGCGAACGCGCCTGGTGTCAGCGCCGGCGCCCCGATCCGCGACGCCCGGCAGCTGGCCGAGGCGTTCCTGGGCGCCTGGGAGGCGTCCCGAGGGTGGACGGGCAGCGAGGTGAAAGTGCCCCTGGCCCGCATCGGCCGCCGGGCGACCGAGGCCGAATACGGCGACCGGTTCCTGGATTTCGACCCGGTGCGCAATGAGGCGAAGCTGGCCCGGTACACCTCGCCCGAGGCGATCACCGCCTACTGGAACAGCGGCGAGCAGCGCGAGCTGCGCCGCCGCGAGGGGCGCACCGCCGCCGGCGGTATCTGCGCGCCGCTGGAAATCCGTTACGACATTCCCGCGGTCGGTTCGACGGCACGCCCAGCTCGCGACCAGGCCATGACCCGGTTCCCGGCTGACCGTGGCGGCGTGCGGACCATCCCGCCGCCCGTCATCGGTGACATGACCGCCGGGCTGTCGGTGTGGACCGAGGAAAACGACCAGAACCCGTCAAGCCCGACGACCAAGCCCTGCCTGACGATGACGTGCCCCGAGGACGACGAAACCGTGGTGGACGCCATCACCCGGTGCCTGAAAGTCGGCAACTTCCGCGCCCGCTACTTCCCCGAGCAGGTCGAGGCGTGGATGGAAAAGCTGGCCGTCGCGCACGCCCGCCTGGCCGAAACGACGCTGATCACCGCAATCGGCGCGGGCAGCACCCAGGTGACCGTCGGCCAGACCCTCGGCACCACCCGGAACATCCTCGCCGGCCTGGACCGGCTGGTGGCCGGGATGCGCTACCGGCACCGCCTGGACGCCCTGTTCCCGCTGACGTTCGCCTACCCCCGCTGGCTGCTGGACAACGTGCGAGCCGACATCGCGCGGCAAATGCCGGTCGGGACGCTGGACGAAACGCTGGCGCTGGCTGACGCCGAAATCGAAAGCTGGTTCGCATCGCGCAGCGTGCGCGGCGTGGCCCTGCTGGACGGCGAAAGCGGCCAGGGGTTCGGGGCGCAGCCCGACGGGCACGCCCTGCCGTGGCCCAGCACCGTCGTGACCTACCTGTACCCGAGCGGTTCGTGGCTGTTCCTGGACGGCGGCGAGCTGAACGTGGGCATGTACCGCGACAGCGGCCTGGTCGAAACGAACGATTACAAGTTTTTCGCCGAGACTTTCGAGGCCGCGCATTTCCATGGCGTCGAATCGCAGCGCGTCACGTTCGACATCTGCCCCGACGGTTCGGCGTCGGCGCTGATCGACATTGACCCCTGCACCACCGGCAGCTAACCGGCCGGGATCACTGGAACTGGGGGGCCGGCCGTCACTGGTCGGCCCCCCCTGACCCCGAGGGGGCGCCGTGGCGAACAGCCGCACACCGATCACCGGGCGGCCGGCTGACCCGCCGCGCTATGGCCTGATCCCGACGCTGGGAATCAGCGAGCCCGCACCCGCCCGCATGGTGGCAGGCGTCGAATTTCAGCCCGAGGGATGCGATGCCGCCGGCGCGTCGGCGGTCGAATGCGGCAGCGACACCGCCGCCATGGACGGCGGCACCGGGCCGGGGACCATCGGGCAGGTCCCGATTTGGTACTGGGCCGAGGATCGGTGCAGCACGTTCGGTTTCTACAGCCGCGACTGGGAGGGGCGGGTGCGCCGCGCGCTCGCCGCGCATCGCAGTTACAGCGTGGCCGCCGAGCTGTGGGACGGCGCGATCTCGCTGGCCGAGAGCTATGAAAACCCGGTGCTGGCCGGCGACTGGGCCGACGTGGACGTGGTGACCAGCGGCGCGACGGCGGTGGGGAAGGCGCTGGGATGCCTGGAACAGGCGCTGGCGTTCGGCCTGAAAGGCGGCGAGGGGCTGGTGCATTTCACCCCGCAGGCGCTGGTCCACCTGGCCGAGCTGAACAGCGTGCGCTGGGATGGCACCGCGTGGCGCACCCCGATGGGTCACCGCGTCATCGCTGACGCCGGCTACAGCGGGAACGGCCCCGGCGAAACGCCGGCGGGGACGACCCAGTGGGCGTACGCGACGCCGATGCTGGACCTGTTCGCTGACCAGGTGGCGCTGCTGCCGGGCGACCCGACCGACCGCGAGGTGCTGGCGCAGGGCGCCATGGACATCGCGCTGAACACCGTGGCCGTGCGAGCTGGGCAGCTGATCCTGGTGCGCTGGGCGAATGAGTGTGTGCTGGCCGCCGCCGAGCTGGACCTGCCGGTGTGCGCCGTGGGCGGCGACAGCTGATGCCTGACTGGGAGGTCGGGACCGACCCGATGACGGTGGACTGGACCACGAACGGCGGCGGTGGGCCGTCGGGACCCATCGCGCTGACCGACCTGACCGACGTGGACGTGGCCGGCGTCAGCGACGGCGACGTGCTCACGTTCGACCAGGCGAGCGGCGACTGGATCGGGGGGCCTGCCGGCGGGTCGCTGGCGCTGGATCAGCTGACCGACGTGGACGCTGCAGCCCCCGCTGACGGTGACGTGCTGACGTTCGACAGCGGTAGCGGCGACTGGATCGCGGCGGCTATCGCCGCCGGCGCCGGTGGCGGGTGGAAGGCGTGGGCGAGCACCCCGATTCTGGCGGGGAACGAGCTGGTCAACTGGAACCCCTACCAGGACGTAGCCGGGCAGGCGGCGACGGTGGTGGCGGCCGCCGGCGACCTGCTGCTGATTGTCCCGCAGTACGTATGGTTTTCTGACGGCAGCACGTCGAACGGGCACCTGCGGCTGCAGACCATCGTTAGCGCCGCCGCGGTCAATGACATTGAACCGAACGGGTGGGTGGCCGACGGCGACGTGGTGACGACCATGGGGGCGCCGTACCTGTACGTGGTGGACCCCGCCGACCTGGACGGCGGCAGCGTGACGCTGCAGGCGCAGGTGTTCCTGGATTTCGGGGATCACACCCTGCTGCAGGGTTCGTTTATCCAGGTTCTGAACCTGGGGCCGGCCGCGCCGAGCCCGACGCCGGCCGGCGTGCGGTTCGCTGAAACGGTCGTGACCGCCGACGTGGCAGCGAACAGCGCCACCTGGGCCGATATGACCGGGTACGAATGCGAGGTGCAGGCGCAGGCCGGCGACGTGGTGGACCTGTTCCTGTGCACCTACCCGAACGCTTTTGCGGCGAACGCGCAGCTGTGCCTGGACATCGGCACCATTGTCAGCGCCGCGGTGGTGAACCGCGTCAGCGGCAGCACCGGGAACGGCGACCTGGGATGCGTCGAATCGTTCCAGGTGCAGGGCAGCGGGCAGGCGCTGTACGGCGCGCATATCGGCCGCCGCTACGTGGTGCAGGCCGGCGACGTGGAAGGCGGCACCGTCACGTTCCGCGGCCTGTACCGAAACCCGGTTGCCAGCTGCACGCTGTCGGCCGCGGCTAACACCATTCGCAGCCTGATCCAGGCGACGAACCTGGGGGCGGGCATATGACCGCCCCGAGGCGCACCACCATCACCGCCGCACCCGCGGCGCTAACACTGGGAGGAAACCCCTATGGCTGAACACTGTTTGCCACAGGTCCAGGCCGTCGCCATGCGGGTGACCGACCTGGACGTGGACGGCGTGCCGCTGCCCGGCGCTGACAGCATCGTGATCAGTAACGCGCTGACCACTATGGCCGTCAGCCCGGTCTACACCGACGGCGACGAAATCGAGGAAAAGGGCGCGAGCGGTGCGGTGTGTGTGAACTACCGCAGCGCCGACAGCCTCAAGCGGTATGACGTGACGATCACGCTGTGCACGCCCGACCCGTACCTGCAGGCGAAGCTGTCGGGCGGCGTCGTGCTCACCGACGCGCTGAAAGTCGGGTACGCGGACCCGGCAATTGGCGTGATCACCGGGAACGGCGTCAGCATCGAAATCTGGACGCTGCGAATCGACAGCGGCGCCCTGGACAGCGACAGCCCCTACGCCTGGCACGTCTACCCGAGGGTGCAGAACCTGCGGGTGGGCGACTACAGCCACCAGAACGGTGCGCTGCTGCCGGTGTTCAGCGGCCAGGCCGTCGAAAACCCGAACTGGTTTGACGGGCCGACGAATGACTGGCCGGCCGCCAGCGACCGGGTGCACCAGTGGATCGAAACGAACAGCTACCCGACGCCGGTTTGCGGCCCGGTGGAGCTGGTCGCCAGCTGAACCCTTGCGCGAGCACGCCGGCCCGGTGGGGGAGTGACCCTGCCGGCGCCGGCGACCCGCCCAGCTCGCCGCCCGACGAATGAAAGGCTGGGGACAATGAGCGAAACCTGCCAGCCCTGGGCGACGACCGCCGACGTGTGCAGCCCCTGTGACGATTACGAATTCAGCAGCGTGCTGCTGGGCGACTGCCTGCAATGGGCGAGCGACATTCTTTACGACCTGACGATGCGCCGGTGGCCGGGCCTGTGCGAGGAAACGGTGCGGCCGTGCGGCGCCGAATACGCCTGGCCGACGAACCCGAGGCCGGCATACAGCCCCTGGTACGGGTGGGCGTGGTGGCAGACAGCGGGCGGCTGCGGGTGCACGAACGCCGCGAGCTGCGGCTGCCACCATCACAGCGAGCTGCGCCTGCCCCGCAACCCGGTGGACGCCAGCAGCGTGGTTGTGACGATTGACGGGGCCGTGGTGAACCCGGCCCGCTACCGGGTAGACGACGGATTCCGGCTGGTGTACCAGCCCGAGAGCACGTCGGCCGCCCGGCAGGGGTGGCCGTGCTGCCAGGACCTTTCGCTGCCGGCCGGCGAGGCGAACACCTGGACCGTCGAATACGGCTACGGGCAGCTGCCGCCCATCGGCGGTGTGATGTCGGCGGCGCAGCTGGGATGCCAGCTGGCGCTGTCCTGCCAGCCCGAGACGATAGGCCGCTGCCGGCTGCCGAAACGGGTGACCAGCATCACCCGGCAGGGGATCACCGTGGCCGCGGTCCTAGACCCGCTGGAACTGTTCGGGCAGGGCCTGACGGGGCTGCCCGAGGTGGACCTGTGGGTGGCGTCGGTGAACCGTGGGCAGGCGAACCGGGGCGCCAGCGTCGGGGTGCCGAACACCCGCCGGCCGTCGTTCCGCCGCACGTTCGCCTAACCCCGCCGAGCCCGCCCACCCCGGTTAAGGTCGCCGGGTGCGAATCTGCTACGTCGGGAATTTCACGCGCCCCTGGTGCACCGAGGTGCACGTGGCCGCCTCGCTGGAATACCTGGGGCATGACGTGGTGCGCTACCAGGAAAACCTGGTGGACTGGAACACCCTGGCCGAACGGGTCGGCGGCGACGACGGCGAGGCGCTGCTGTGGACCCGCACGTGGCACACCCCCGAGCAGCCGGCGCTGCGCGAGCTGGGGAAGCTGCGAGCCGCGGGGCTGCCCACCGCGTCGTATCACCTGGACCGGTTCCTGGGCCTGGAACGCGAGGCGCTGGTGGACAGCGAACCGTTTTTCAGAACTGACGTGCTGTTCTGCCCCGATGCCGGCGACTGGGCGGCGCACGGCGTAAACGCTGTCTGGTGCCCACCGGGGGTGTTTCACGCCGAGGCCGGCGCCCGCTACTACGTGCGCCCGCAGCGGTGGCCCTATGACGTGGTGCTGGTCGGCAGCTACCCGTACCCGCACCCCGAATGGGCGCCATATCGCGAGGAAGCGGTGCGGCGGCTGCGCGCGACGTTCGGCCGCCGGTTCGCTGTCATCCCGCACGACCTGCGGAACCGGGGCGCGGTGCGCGGCGCGCTGCTGGGCGAGCTGTACGCCACGGTGCCCGTCGTCGTCGGTGACAGCTGCCTGGCCGGCGACCCGCCCCCGTCGCGCTACTGGTCCGACCGCATCCCCGAAACCGTCGGGCGGGGCGGGCTGCTGATCCACCCCGAGGTCGGCGGCCTGGCCGACTGGTACAGCCACGACGAACACCTGCTGACCTACCCGCTGGGCGATTTCGACAGCATGGTGGCGCTGGCCGAACTGGCGCTGGAAAACCCCGACCGGGCGCGCGAGGTGCGCCGCGCCGGCCGCGAGCTGGTGCTGGCCCGCGACACCTACGTGCACCGAATGCGGGTCGTGGCCGACTGGCTGCAGGTCGCCGCGACGGTGCACGCCGGCGCCGGCGACGTTTGGAACATTCACGCGGGGTTCGGCCCTGCCGTCCCGCCGGTGGCGGTGTGAGTCACCGGGACCCGCTGGCCGGGATCACCCGCTACTGGTCGGCCGACCTGGACGTGCGCGCCCGGTTCGTGGCGCTGGGCGGCCGGCTGTCCCGCGGGGCGATTGACGAAATCTGGACCGATGACACCTACGCCGCCGGCGAGTTGGGCCTGGAAGGGACGACGGTGGTGGACGTGGGCGCGAGCGTGGGGGCGTTCACGGTGCTGGCCGGCCGCCTCGGCGCCGAGCACGTGCACGCCTATGAACCGCACCCCGGCACCTGCGAGGTGCTGCGCGGGAACGTTTGGCGCAATCAGCTGGACGACCGGGTGACGGTGCACGAACAGGCGGTGATCGGCTGCGGCGACCACCCGAGGGGGTACGGCGTGCTCGCCGGCGACGGCGCCGACGCCCGCCTGCTGGACGGCATGCCGGCGCCCGACCCGACGACCGGCGGCCCCGAGCTGCTGGTGGAACTGGCGCACGTGGCCGACGTGCTCGGCGGCCTGGACGCGGTGGTGCTGAAACTGGACTGCGAGGGGGCCGAGCGCGAGATAGTCGCCGCGTTGCACGCCGGCGGGCTGCTGGTGCGGCCCGGCCTGCGGGGCCTGGTGATGGAATTTCACGGCCCCCGCATGCCCGGCCAGGAACACCTGGACGTAGCCGGCTGGGGGCTGATGGTCACCCAGCTCGCAGAATTCGGGCGGCTGCGCACCATCGGCCGGCCCGAATGGGGCGGCCTGCTGTGGTGGACGGCGTACTGATGCGCCTGAACGTCGGCTGCGGGGCCGACATACGGGACGGGTGGGTGAACGTGGACCACGCGCCCGAGGCCGGGGCGGTGCTGGGCGACGCGGCGAACCTGGGCCGCAGTAACGGCGGGCTGCGCCTGCTGGAAATGGGCCTGATGCTGGACCCGTACAGCTACCTGCGGGTGGGCGACGGCGAGGCCGAGCAGGTGCTGCTCGCGCACGTGCTGCACCAGTTCACGGTGGAATGGACGACCGCCGGCGACGGTGCGGTGCAGGTGCTGGGCGAGGCGCTGCGGGTCCTGCGGCCCGGCGGCGAGCTGATCGTGGTGGAACCCGACGTGCTCGGCGTGGTGGGCGACTATGACAGCCCGCTGGCCGACGGCACCGAGGGTGACCCCCGCGGGATGCTCGCCCGGCTGATCCCCGACGACGACGAACCGACGATGGACGGGAAGCTGCTGCGGTGGGTGACCTGGCACGGCACCCGCCGGTCGCTGTGGGCGCCCAGCTCGCTGACCGAGCTGCTGCTGCGCGTCGGGTTCGCCGCCGCTGGCGCGCTGCCGTTGCGCTCGCCCGAGCATCGCGAATGGGCGGGGGACCGGTGGCGGGAATCGTTCACGGTGACCGCCAGGAAGGCGCCCGAGCCCGAGGGGGTGGTGCTGTGACCGGCCTAGCTGCTGGTGCCCACCCGGCGAATCGAAATGAGGCAAATGACGGTGTGGGGCTGCAGGTTCGGCATGAACAGCGTGCCGTCCCCGTTGACGGTGCGGTGGCGGCCGTCGCCCAGGCAGTTAATGACCGATTCGGTGGTGCCGTCGCGGCTGTCCACCATCACCCCGACCAGGGTGCGCTGCGAGGGGGGCGGCGGCGGGTCATCGGCTGCCACCGCGCCGTTCACGGCGAAACCGGCGACGAATACGGCGGGGCACAGGACAGCGAGAGCGACGCGGCGGGGGCGCATGCCGTCACGGTACGGGGGCCGGCATGAAACTGGGAGTGATAGCCCGAGCTGACCGGCGGGGCCTGGCGCACGTCACCTGGGAGGCGGCCCGGCACCTCGCGCCCGAGCGGGTGCTGCTGGTCGATATGGGCCGGCTGTCGCCCGGCGCGATCCACCGCGACTGGTACGACGACCCGACGGTGGTGCAGTTCGACGGCACCTACCTGCCCGAGGCCGAGGTGCGCCGCTGGCTGGCGGGGCTGGACGTGATCTACACCGCCGAAACGCCCTATGACTGGCGGCTGCCGGGCTGGGCCCGCGAGGCCGGCGTGGGCGTGGTCGTGCACGTCATGCCGGAATTCTGGAAGGCCGAGCTGCGGGATTCGAACCCGACGGCGTGGTGGAACCCGACCAGCTGGCGGCGCGACACCCTGCCCGAATCCACCCGGCTGGTGCCGGTGCCGTACCCGGTGGACCGGTTCGGCCCGCCCGCCGAGCTGTACGACGGCACCGGCCCGCTGCGGGTCCTGCACCCGGCGGGGAAGCTCGCCGCGTGGGATCGGAACGGCACCCGGCTGCTGTTCCAGGCGCTGCGAGGTGTGCGCCGGCCGGTTCACGTCACGGTCACCTCGCAGGACGGCATGGTGCCCCGCGCGACGGGGCTGCCGGCGAACGTGACGGTGGACGTGGTGAAAGGCGACCGGCCCGAATACTGGACCGGCTACGCCGACCATCACCTGATGGTCCTACCCCGACGCTACGGGGGGCTGTGCCTGCCGGCCCTGGAAGGCGCTGCAGCCGGGCTGGGCCTGGTCATGCCTGACTGCAGCCCGAACGGTTCGCTGCCCCTGTGCGCCGAAATAGGGGGCACGTGGGGGGAAACGGTGGCGATGCCGTGCGGCCCGGTGCGGCTGTTCCAGCCGAACTACCGGCACCTCGCCCTGGCGCTGAACGAACTGGCCGACGACCCCGAGCTGGTACGGGACGGGCAGGCGCGCGCGTGGGGGCAGGCGCAGCTGTGCAGCTGGGAGGCGCTGACCGGGCTGTGGCACGCCGAGCTGGGCGCGGCGGCGGTGCCGTGACCCTGGACGCGTTCGCGTCAATGCCGCACTACGCCGACCACCTGCGCCCGATATGGGATGCGCTGCCGGCCGAGCTGCGCGGCACGTTCTGGCGGGCGGGGGCGATGATGCGGGACCAGCCGGGCGCTGTGCTGCCGCGAGGCCGCCTGGACGCTGTGGGGCCGGTGGTGATGGTCGCCGGCGCCGCCGACCGGAACCTGTGCAAGGGCCGCCAGGTGATCCTGGCCGAGCACGGCGCCGGGCAGCGGTACGTCGGGGTGCAGTCAGCGAGCTACAGCGGCGGCCCCGGCTGGGATCGGTGCCGGCTGTTCCTGTGCCCGAACGATGACGTGGCCGCCCGGTGGCGGGAGGCGTACCCGGCCACGCCGGCGGTCGTGGTCGGCTGCCCCCGCCTGGACCGCTGGCACCGGCCCCTGGCCGGCTGCGAGGTGGCGTGCGGCCCCGAGCGGGTGGTGGCGCTGACGTTTCACTGGGATAACCGGCTGGTGCCCGAAACGACCTGGGCGCTGCCGCACTACCAGGACCAGCTGCCGGTGCTGCGAAACTGGCTGGCCGGCCACGGCTACCAGCTGGTCGGGCACGGCCACCCCCGCGCCCAGGGCGCCCTGCAGCGGGTTTGGCGGCGCCTGGAAATTCCGTTTTGGCCGTCGTTCGACCAGGTGGCCGCCGGCGCGCAGGTGCTGGTGGGGGATAACACCTCGGCGCTGCCGGAATTCGCCAGCCTCGGCAGGCCGGTGGTGTGGCTGAACGCCCCCTGGTACAGGCGGAACGTGCACCACGGCGGCCGGTTCTGGTCGTGGCCCGAGGGGCAGCCGACCTGTGACGAACGGGGCGAGCTGTGCGAGGCCGTCGCGCGGGGGCTTAACCCCCTGCCGGCCGAGGCGCGATCCCGAGCTGCGATGGTGGCCGCCGTCTACGCTGCCACCGACGGGCACGCCGCCGACCGGGCGGCCGCCGCAGTCTGCGAGGTGCTGTGATCGAACGGGGGCTAACGAATGTCTGACCCTTTCGGGGCGCCGTGGCGGCAGGGTGTGGGCGCCGGCCGGGCTGCGCCCGAGGTGGAATCCAAACTGGACGGGCTGCTGCGCCGGTTCCGCGAGCTGGGCGCCACCCCCGACGAAATCGAACAGGTGGCCCTGAACTGGGCGACCGACACCGATGACTGGGGGCAGGCCGACCGGGACCTGATGGTGGGAATGTCTGACGGGTCGCTGCTGCAGCTGCTCGCCGGCGTGCGAGCCGAATGGAAGGAACATCATGCAGGACCCTGACCTGCTTTACGACCGCTGCCAGCAGCTGCTGCAGGCCGTCGGCACCTGGGAAATGTCACACCCCGAATGGTCGCTGCCGTCGATTCGGCTGGTGACCTACGGGCGGCCGGCGTGGGATTGCGAAATGGTCGCCGCGTGGCTGGTCGTGACCGAGGGGTACGGCGGCGACGTGGCGGTGGGCGGCGTCGGCCCGCTGGACCCGCAGGCCGAGCGCAGCATGCGGGTCGCGACCCTCGGCGTCAGCATCGTGCGCTGCGATCCCGCCGCCGCCGAAATCGACGTGCACCCCGGCGGGGGCGGCGAGCTGCCGTCGGCCGCTGCGATAGAGCTGGCCGCCCGCGTCGGGTACGCCGACCACGCGCACCTGCTGAACGCGCTGCACAGCTACACGGCCCTGCCGGCCAAACCGTTCGGAATCCATCAGTGGGCGCCGCTGTCGTGGTCGGTGGACGGCGGCGAGCCCGGCGGCGGGATGACGGGCAGCACGCTGCTGCTACGCCTCGGGCTGACGGTGCCGCTGTGATGCGCGCCGACGTGGCGACGTTCGTGCTCGCGATGACCGACCCGATGGCAACGCCGGGCGAGGTGTCGGCGGCGATGGCGTGGTGGGATCGCGAGGTGTACGCCTGGCGCGACGCCCGAGGCGAGCTGACCGACGCCGACCGGTGGGCGCACTACCTGAACGACCGGGCCGGCATCGTGCTGGAACAGCGGGACGGCTGCGGGCAGGTGTGTGTCAGCTACCGGGAACCGGCGCCGCCCGAGCTGCGGGAGCTGGCTGTCTGATGGCCGGGATTCTGCGGGGCACGTTCGCCGGCGAGGTGCTGATAGATAACGCCGAGCTGCAGCGGGTCCTGACCGGGACCGGCGGCCCCGTCGTGGACGCCCTGATGGTCGCCGGGCAGATAGTCAAACAGGGCGCCCAGCGGCGCGTCGGGGTGTGGCGGCAGGACCCCGCCGACCCGCTACCCCCCCGTCGGGGCGGCCGGCGTGGCGGCACGCTGCGGGACAGCATCGTGACCCGCCTGGTGACCGGCGGCGCCGAGGGTGTCATGGTGCTGGTCGGCAGCGAGGACCCGATAGCCCTGATCCACCACGAAGGCACCGAGCCGCACCCGATCCACGCGCGGCGTAAACCGTTCCTGGTGTTCTATTGGCCGAAAACGGCCAGGGTGATGCGGCTGCGGTCGGTGAATCACCCAGGCACCCAGCCGAACCGCTACCTGACCGACAGCCTGGCCGACCTGAAAGGGACATTTCCCGCATGACTGACCGACGCCGCACGTTCACGTTCGCCAGCGAGCCCGCCGAGCCGCTGAATTTCACCCTGGAAGGGACCTACGCGGTGGTGCCGCCGGCGCCCGAGGCGAACGGCGCGCGGCCACGAAAGGGGAAGGCGTCGGCCGAGGTGGCCGAGCCCGAGCTGCCGGCGGGCACGTGGCGGGAATCGTTCGACTGTTTTCCGATGACCGCGCCGCAGTCGCTGGCCGACCTGGCGCTGGCCCGCCGGGTGACCGCCGAGGGGGAACCGGTTTGGAACGCCCCCGCAATCATCGGTTTCATTCGCCGCTGCCTGCTCACCGACGACGACAAACAGCGATTCGCTGCGCTGATGAACGACCCGAACAGGGCGGTGACTATCGACCAGCTCGGGCAGGTGCTGATTTGGCTGGGCGAGGTTTACACCGAACGCCCTACCGAACCGTCCTACACCTGACCGCCTGGGCCATCACCCATGCGGCCTACGTGAACGGGCGGCTAAGACTGGCGGGGATCACCGAGGCCGGCGACCTGGGCGAGCTGCTGGACCTGATCCATGCGCTGTTCGTGGATTCACCGCCGCAGCTGCAGCACGGCGCCGAGCTGCTGGACCAGCCATTCTGGAATGAGCGCGCCGAATGGGGGCGCACGTCCGCGGCGCAGCGCGGCCACGCTGCAATGATGGCGCTGGCTGGCGGTCCCGCGCCCATGCGGGACCCCGACGCGCAGCGACCGGCACGCCGGCCGGCCGAGCAAACCGAGGGGTAACGGGTGGCCGTAGTCGGCAGCGCGTTCATTCAGATTCGCGGCGACACCAGCAAGCTGGCCGCCGACATCGCGAGCGCGAACCTGACCCCCGCGGCGCTGCGGCTGTCCCGCCAGCTGGAAGCGCCGTTCGCGGCGGTGGCCGACCGTATCGGCGCCGACCTTTCGGGGGCGCTGGACCAGGTGCCGACCGACCTGCAGCTGGCCCTGGACATTGACACCGACCCGGCCGAGCGCGAGCTGCGCGAGCTGGAAGGCGCCGCCGACAGCGTGGACCTGCAGTTCCCGACGCCCGACCTGGACGTGGACCCGCTGCTGGCCGACATTCGGAAGATAGAGGCCGAGGCCGAACGGGCCGCGCAGCGCATCGCGGGGATCGAATCGGCTGGCGCGAAAGCGGCGAAGCTCGGCGGGCTGCTGACCCTCGGGGTGACCGCGCCGCTGCTGCTCGCCGGGCGGGCTGCGATCAGCAGCGCGACCGACATTGAACGGTCGCTGTCGCAGGTGATCGGCCTGGCCGGCGGGACCGTCGATGACGTGGAAGCTGCCAGCGGGCGGCTGCGGACCCTCGCCGGCGAAACCGGGAAAGACATCGGGGACCTGGGCGACGCGCTGCTGGCGATTTTCTCGGCGGGGTTCACCGGCGAGGCCGCGCTGCAGGTGCTGGAAGTGTCGGGGCGCGCGGCGGCTGCGGGGCTGGGCGAAACCCGCGACGTGGCGAACGCGGTGACGAACGCGCTGGGGGCCTACGGCGCCGACGTGCTGACCGCCGCCGAGGCGACCGACGTGCTGGTTAACACCGTCAAGGAAGGAAAGGCCGAGGCGAGCGAGCTGGCGCCGCAGTTCGGCCGGCTGCTGCCCGTCGCGAGCGAGCTGGGCATTTCGTTCGCTGACGTGGGCGCCGGCCTGGCGTTCCTGACCCGATCCAGCGGTGACGCCTCGCTGTCGGCCACCCAGCTCTCGGGCATCATGCAAAAGCTGCTGAAACCGAGCAAGGAAGGCGCCGAGGCGCTGGCCGCGGCGGGGTTCGCCAGCGACGACCTGCGCAAATCGCTGCGCGAGCGGGGCCTGCTGTCCACCCTGGTGGACATTCGCGGGTCGCTGGAAGCCACCGGGGGTTCGCTGACCCAGGTTTTCGAGGACGCCGAGGGGCTGACGGGTGTGCTGTCCCTGACCGCCGACAGCGGCGAGGCCGCGGCGACGGTGTTCGACAACCTGGCCGACAGCACCGGGACGCTGGACACCGCGTTTGACGCGTTCAGCGGGACGAACGCCGCGAAGCTGGACCGCGCCAGCGCCGAATTCAGCGTGGCGATGGAACGAATCGGGGCGGTGGCGCTGCCGGTTCTGGCGTCGGTGCTGGGATTCGTCGGTGACCTGGTGGGGGTGTTCAGCGGGCTGCCCGGCCCGGTGCAGCAGGCCGCTGTCGCCGCCCTGGCGCTGACCGCCGCAGTTGGCCCGCTGCTCGCGATAGGCGGGAAGCTCGCGCAGAACTTCCAGCTGCTCATGCGGCTGTCCCCGACCCTTTCGGCGCGGCTGTCGGGGATCGAAACGGGCGGGGCGACCGGCCGCCTCGGGCAGCTGGCCGGCGCCGCCGGCATTCTCGCGACCGCCGCGGTAGTCGGCGGGGGGATCATCGCCAGCCGCCTGAAAAACGACGCCCAGGCCACCGAGGATTTCCTGGGCGGCGTCGTGGACAGCGTGAATGAGGCCGCCGCCAGCGGCGATTTCGACGCGCTGGACGCCAAAATTGGGGCGATCAATGACGGCATCGTGGAACTGGGCGACACCCTGAGCGGTTCGCAGAACCCGCTGGACGGGTTCAAGCGGCGCCAGCTGCGCGACGGGATAGAGGGGCTGCAGGGCATCGGGAACGCCGCGGTGGCGCTGCGCGACAAGGCGGTGCAGCTAGCCGACCAGCTGCGCATCACCCGCGATGAGGCGCTGGGCCTGGCGCAGGCCGGCCCCGAGGCCGTCGCCGCGTTCCAGCGGCAGCGGGGCGCCCTGCAGTTCGACATAGACCCGATCCAGGCGGCGGCGTCGGCGGTGGACGCCCTGCAGACAGCGTTCCTGCGGGGCGAGGATACGGCGCAGCTGTTCGCTGACGCGCAGGTGCTGACCGGCGCGACGGCCGACGAATTGAGCGAATCGCTGGAAGCTCTCGGGGGCCGAGCGAATGAGTTGGGCGACCAGTTCGTGCAGGGGCTGGGCGGCCTGACGGCGGCGTTCGAAACGACGTTCGGGGACGAAATCCCCGACACCCTGGACGCTTTCTTTACGAGCTTTCAGGAACAGACTGCGGCGGCGCTGACGTTCACCGCGAACATTGAACAGCTGATAGCGCGCGGCGCGCTCGGGCTGGCGGCGTCGTTCAGCGCGCAGGGCCTGGCCGCCGCCGACCTGGCCGCCGAGGCCGTCGCGCAAACCGACGCGGCGCTGGCCGAATCAGAAACGAAATTCGCTTTTCTGCAGGCGCTGCAGGGGACCGCCGAGCAGCGCAGCCGGGCGTTCGCGACCCGGCTGACCGACGACACCGCCAAGCTGGTGGACGCCCTGCCGAATCAGGACGACATCACCCGCCGGCTGACCGAGGCGCTGGCGCAGGGCGACGACGCCTTTTTCGAGGAACTGGACCGCATCGCGCAGGAAGCCAAACAGGTGGCGGCCGCCAGTTTCCCCGGCGTCGGGGAGGCAATCGCGCTCGGCGTCGGCGCCGGCCTGGTCGCTGAAATCGACAAGGTGAAAGCGGCGGCGCAGCGGGTCGTGGACGAAACGCTGGGGGTGTTCGACCTGGGGTTTGATTTCGGCAGCCCGAGCAAGGTGACCAGGCGCATGGGTGTGCTGGTCGCGCAGGGCCTGGCCGTCGGGATCGAGCAGGAACTGGGCCGCACCGACCTGGGCCTGGACGCGTTCCTGCGGCAGCTGCCCGACGCCGGCACCGTCGCCGCGTTCCAGGGGGTGCGGGCGCCGGTCGGCATCCCGAGCCCGGCGCAGCCACCCAGCTCGCAGCCCGGCCAGGTGGCCGCCGGCGGCGTGACGTTCGGGGACATAATCGTGCCGGTCCCGCCGGGCGCGACACCCGCCGAGCAGGCGGCAGCGGTCGGGAAATACGTGGCCTGGGCCGTGACGGGGGCGACAGCGTGAGCAGCGACGGGGTGACGGTGACGCTGCGCACCCTGACGTTCGGGGACGGCACCGATTACTGCTGGGGGGCGCAGGGGATCAGCGGGCTGGGCGAACCCCCGGTGCGGAATAACGACGTGATCCGCGGGCACGCCGACGGCAGCGTGGGCCAAAACGATTACCGCGACGTGCGGCTGCTGACGTTTGACGTGGTGATCGGCCCGAAACCCGACGGGACGCTGCTGGACCCGGCCGACGTGCTGACCGCGACCGACGCGCTGATAGCGGCGTGGGCGCCGAGCGACGTGGACCTGACCCTGGCAATGGACATTTTCGGCACGGTGTGGACGTTCCTGGGCCGGCCCGACGGGCTGACGCTGGACACCTCGGCGCTGCTGAAAGGGCTGCGCACGTTCAGGGCGCTGGGCGCATTCCGCTGCCCCGACCCGGCCCGCTACTAAGGTCGCCGCCGATGCCCGAACCGACCGCCGAACCGCTATTCGACCCGACGACCGGGAAGCTGCGGGACCGGGCCGGGCTGCTGTCCACCGCGCGGGGGATCGGCCCGGCCGGCGAGCAGCTGCTGGCCGACACCGCCGACGCGCGGGTGACCCGCACCGATGCCGGCGTGAACGTGCAGCTGCGAGGCGTGGACGTGGGGGGCAGCTGATGGCGTCGGGGCTGAACCTGACCACCTGGCTGGCGTGGGCGCAGGCCGCCATCGTGCTGGACCTGGAAAGCGGCGGCGACACCGTGAAATGCGCGGCGTTCGACGGCAGCCCGGTCCCGAACCTGGACACCGACACCATTTACGGCGCCGCGCCGTGGAACGCCGGCGAGCTGGCCGGCGGCGGGTACAGCGCCGGCGGGGCGACCGTCGCCGGCATCGCGTACACCATCGAATCCACCCGGCTGGTGCTGCGGCATACCGCAATGTCAACCGCGAACGTGACGGGGGACCTGCGCTACCTGGTGTTTTGGGATGACACCGTGGGCGACCGGGTGGTGTTCGTGGCCGACCTGGGGCAGGAATTCCCGCTGCTGGCCGAGCCGCTGAACGTGAGCAGCCCCGACGGCCTTTACCGCATAAGGCGCTAACCGCCGGTGGCGACGTTCGTGCTGACCGCCCATGACGCGGTGGCGTCCTACCCGACGCTGCGGGGCAGCGGGCACCCGCTGAACGTGACGCTGCAGGTGTGGGAGGCGGTGACCGAGCACAGGGCGAGCCCGCTGCCGGGCTGGACTGGACCTGGCCCCGTCGTCGCGGGCCTGGTGCCGCCGCCGCTGGACCCGGCCGGCGACTGGTCGTGCGCGGTCGGCGCCGCCGACGGCACCCTGTTCGGGGCGCTGGACGCCACCGCTGTCAGCCTCGGCTGGGAGCTGAACGGGCTGGGGACCGACAGCGTTTACATGGCCGCGCACGCCCCGACCGCGGCGCTGCTGTTCGACGCGCAGGGCAATTTCCTGGACGGCCGCGAGGTGGAGATTTACCACGACGGCGACTACGTGAAATCGACGGTGCCGATGCCCAGGCAGGCGCCGGGGCCGACGACGCTGGACCTTTCGGGGCCGGGGTTCGCTTACCCGCTGCGCCGCCGGTACGTGGGCCGGCTGAACCCGGCGCCGAACCTGGCCGTTAACCCGACATTCGCGACCGACCTGGCTGGCTGGACGACGTTTGGCGGTGCGGTCGCCACGTGGGTCCCGAGCCCGACCAGCGACGCGGGGGTGGGCGCCGCCCAGCTCTCGCTGTCATCGGTCGGGTTCGGTGGAATCCAGCAGGACATACCGGTGGGCGGCTACCCGTTCGACACTTTCGTATGGGTGACCGCGTGGGTGAACGTCGCCGCGGCGGTGGCCGACTACATGGTGCCGCCCGACCAGGCCGGCATTCAGATCGAGCTTTTCGTGGGCGGGGTGTCGGTGTGGACGCAGATACCCGAGCCCGAGAACGGCCCCGACTGGCGGATAAAAGACCGCTACCAGCGGGTTCGTATGAAGGTCTACATACCCGCCAGCGGGGCCATGACGATGCGGCTGCAGCTGCGAGCCCCCGAGAACGTGGCGTTTTGGGATCAGGTCTACGTTCACCAGGAAGAAAGGCTTTACGCCGCCGGCGACCCGGCCACCGTCGCCACGCTGCTGGTGTCGCACGCGCAGGATACGGGGATAGGAAAAACGGACCTGTTCATAGGGTCCCGCACCGAATGGGGCGGCAGCGTCAACCTGACCAGGGCGTACAAATACAGCAGCCGGGCGAATATCTGGACGGCGCTGGGCGAAATGGCGACCCTGGAAGGCGGCATAGATTTCCTGCCCGAGCAGCCGGCCCGCACGACCCGCGAAATCGTGCACTACGCCCGCGACGGGTTCGAACCGTCGGCGGGCCGCGCCGAGATTCGCTGGGGGTGGAACATCGCCAGTTACGGGTGGGCGTGGGCCGGCGAGCAGCACGCCGACCGGCTGATAGTCCTGGCCCGAGGCGACGGGTTCGAACCCCTGGAAGGGCTTTACCTGGACGACGACAGCGAGCTGGGGTGGGAGTACGTGCGGGCAGCGCCTATCGAGGGGTACGTGGACCCCGACGTGGCCGCCGCAGGGCTGGGGCAGGCGATGGCCCGCCCGCTGATCCTGCAGGTGGTCGTGCACCGTGCTGCGGGGTTCGACCCGGCCGACCTGTGCAAGGCCGCCGACGGGCGGCTGCTGCCCGCGAGACTGGTGGACGTGGAACTGATCGACGGGCAGGTGTATGTCCTGGAACCCATGAAAATCACCCGCACCCAGCTGGACACCGAGCACCATACGGCGACCCTGGACCTGGTGATGGTCACGGCGTTCACACCGTGAGTTACCCGCGGGTGGGCGACGAAACGACGCTGCACGCCAGCCACGACCGGCGGCTGTCTGAGCTGGAACGGAAGCTGCTGGAAAAAGACGACGCGCCGCCGAGCGTCGGCTGCTGCGATTCGTGGTGCGCGTACCTGACCGGCGCCGTGGACCTGGCAAGCGGGGCGACCAGCACGGTGCTGTCGGTGACGGTGCCCCGCCCGCGAGCTGGGCGAATCAAAGCCGAGGGGTACGCGAGCACGGTGCTGCTGAACGGGGACGGCGACTATTTCTGGACGGCGCGGCTGTCGTATGGCGGCACGCTGTATGAACCTCGGGCGAGGTTCCGCAACCTCGCCGGCCTGCAGTTTGACGAATCGAACGGCAGCATGGGTTCGCTGTTCGATTTTCACGCGGGCGCCGGCCTGGTGGTGGGCCTGTTCATTCACAACGCCAGCGCGCAGTCCATCAGGGTGGCCGCCGCGTCGCTGACGGTGGAAGCTCGGGGGCGGGGCGGGTCGGTGGCGTGCGTGCCGCCGCTGTCGGGGACGGGCAGCTGACCGGTGCGGGTGGGATGGCTGGCTGACCCCCGCAGCTGGGGGCCGCTGACGCGGGCTATCGCGGTCCTGGGCCGCCACGCCGACGGGGTGGTGGTATCGCAGCGCAGCCCGCTGGAATGCGAACCGCTGGACGCCGAGGGGGTGGCGTGGATCGCGGCGGGCTGCTGCGCGCCGAACGGCCCCCGCGACGTGCTCGCCCGGCTGGACGCCGACGTGCTGGTGGCCGACCGGGCCTGGTGGGAACCGGCGCTGGCCGACCCGCTGCGCCGGCCGGTGGTACGCCTCGCGATGGACCACCCGCCCGAGGCCGGTGACTGGAACCTGGACGCCGAACCGCTGCACCCCTGGGGGTGGTGGCAGCTGCCGACCCGAGGCGAGGTGCGCGCGAGCTGGGGCGTGCACGACGACCGGCCGGTGGTGGTGGCGCATTCACCGACGACGATGCGCCGCTGGTGCGAGCTGCGCGCGGGGCCGTACCTGCCGGCCGGCGCCGAGCTGCGCACCGTGGACCGGTGGCGGGACAGCCTGCAGCTGGTCGGCGCTGACCTAATCGTTTCGTCGGCCGGGTGGGCGGCGTCGTGCGAGGCCCGCTGGTCGGGTGTGCCGCACGTGCTGCTGGACGTGGGCGCCAGCGACCAGGCGCCGCGGGCCACCCATCAGTTCGCCCAGCTCGCCGGCGTGGTGGCCGCTGTGAGGCCGGCCGAGCTGCCCGCCGACCATCGGGCCGACGCGGCGCTGGCGGCCGCCGCGGTAGCCCGGTTCTGCGCGCGCCTGGCAGTAGGTTGACCGCCGATGGTGGGGGGCATCGGGGCGGCGGCTGTCATCGTGGGCGTGGTCACCCTGGCGCTGTCGCGTGCGTTCGTGGCCGACGTGGCCCAGCTCGGCGGGGTGGCGACCGCGCTGGCAGCGACTGTCGCCGCGGTGCTGGTGTGGCGTAGCCGGGCGCGCGAGGCCGACGTGGCGGTGACGACGGCGCAAATGTCACAGTTGGGGCCGCTGCTGCAGGGGTACGACGCCCTGCTGGGGCAGCTGCGCACCGAGGTGACCGGGCTGCGCACCGACCTGGTGCAGGCGCGGGTGGACATTGCGGCGGCGCGTTCCGAAACGGCGGCGTGCGAGGTGCGGTCGGCCGAGCAGGCCGGCGAGCTGGCCGTGCTGCGCCGCGAGGTGGAAGTAGTGCGCCGGCAAATGGGCGAGGCGATGGAAGCGGGACGCGACGGGCTGCGCACCCGCTGGGATGACCCGCCACCGCCGCCGCAGCAGTCGCGCACCCGCGGCGGTGATCCACCGACGCCGCCCGCCTGGCCGTAATCTGCGGGCGTGCGCCTGGTGATGCTCGGGGAATGGCTGCGCGAGGCCGGCCTGGTCGTGCACGAAACGCCGGGGTGGCTGGGGCGTGGCGCCGAGCTGACCGCCCCTATCGGCGGGGTGGTGTGCCATCACACCGCGTCGGCGCCGGGCCGGGATATGCCCACCCTGCTGACCCTGATTCACGGCCGGCCCGACCTGGCCGGCCCGCTGGCGCAGATAGGCGGCAGCCGGTCGGGCGAGGTGTGGCTGATCGCAGCGGGGAAGGCGAATCATGCCGGGGGCGGCAGCTACCCGACGGTCCCGAGGCTGGCCGGCGGGAACAGCCACCTGGTCGGGATCGAATGGGAAAACAGCGGGCTGGGCGAACGGTGGACCCGGCAGCAGCTGGACGCCTACGTGCGGGTGTGCGGCACGCTGTGCACCCGGCTGGGCCTGCACACCTCGCAGGTGATCAGCCATTACGAATGGGCGAAACCGCCCGGCCGAAAGCCCGACCCGGCGGGGCCGTGGGAGGGTGGCGGCGACTGGTACAGCGGCGGGGTGTGGCAGTTCGGGAACAGGACCGCGACCGCGGCGGCGTTCCGTACGCGGGTGCACGCTTACCGGGAGGGTGACGATATGACCGACGCCGAACGGGCGCTGCTCGCAGCCGCGGCCGCCGACGCGAAATGGTGCCGCGAGCAGCTGACCGCGTGGTTTTCGCTGCCGGGCGACGGCCGCCCCTACGGCGACGTGCGCCGGAAGCTGGACGCCGCCTACGTGGAAGTAGCTGACGAATCCACCGACCGGCCCGACCTGACGCTGGGCGGCCGCCTGAAAAGGGTGGAACAGCTGGTGGAATCCATGACCCCCGAGCCCGAGCCGGTGGCGCCCGGCGGCGGTTGACTATCCCCAGCTCGCGCGCAGGGTGTCGATACCGTCACGGCCATGGACCTGATCAGGAAGCTGCGCAGTATCGAATGGCTGCGGGCGGCGTACCGCACGGCGTTCCAGACATTCCTGGGAATGTTCGGGCTGTCGCTGCTCGGCTGGCTGGCCGACGTGAGCGAATGGGCGGGGGACACCACCGGCGATTTCCCATCGGTGTCGCCGCTGGGGAAAGCGGTGGTGGCCGCGATGGTCGCCGCCAGCTCGGGCGTCGTCGCCGCGGTTATGAAGGCGCTGGGCAGTAACGGCCCGAGCTACACCCCGCCACCTGCACCGCCGGCGCCGCCTGCGGGCTAGGATTCCCCGCAGCTAACCGCCGGCCGCGGTGCGGCACCACCACCGCCAGGGGGTGCCATCGGGGTATCGCCGGCCGGAACTGACAGCGCCACCCGCACCAGGGGTTCCTGGCGGGTGGCGCTGCCGCGTTCGGGGCCTGAATGCGCATATCGCCCATATCTTTTGGCGCATAAGTGCAGGTCAGGGGGGGTACGGGCTCGAGCGGGTCGAACGCACGTTCGGGGGTGACGGCGGGGCCTAACCGGGGGTAAGCTGCGGGCCGAACCCGAACCCCGAGGGGGCGCCAATGTCTGACCGACCCGCACGAATCCCGGCCGACCTGATCCCGGCCCCGTTTGACGTGACCGACCTGGACCGCCTTTACGACGAACAGGAACGCTCGCAGCTGGACCGGGTGCCGGCCGAGCCCGACGCCGACCGGTTCCCCGCGCTGCGCTGGCAGATTCAGGACCGCCAGGGCGCCGAATGGGCGATGCGGCACCTGGCGTACTACACCGACAAGGCGGCGCAGGTGAAAGCCGACGCCGACGAATGGCGGGCGCAGGCGACCACGTGGGAACAGGACCAGCTGCGCCAGCTGGCCCACCACCAGCAGTTTTTCCAGGGGCACCTGGAACGGTGGGGCCTGACCCAGCGCGAGGCCGGCGAGGGGGCGACGGTGGCGCTGCCGTCGGGCAAGGTCGCGACCCGCCAGGCGCCGGCCCGGCTGGAAATCAGCGACCCCGACGCGGTGCTGGACTGGTGCGAGGGGCTGGACCTGGACGCCTACCACCTGGCCGTAAAGCTGACGCCCCAGCTCGCCGGCGTGCAGAAATTGGCGACCATCGTGGAAGTCCCGACGGCGGCCGAGGTGGTGCTGACCTGCTGCGGGACTGTGCAGCTGCTGGTCGGCCAGGATTTGACCGGCAGCGTGCCCGAGCTGCTGTCGGTGTGGGATGGCCCCTGCGGCGAATGCGGGCACGTGGACGCCGGCGTGGCGCAGGTGACCGTCGTGCAGTCCCGGTGGGAGGCGCGTTACGACGGCGCCGCGATCCCCGGCACCCGCGTGATCCCGCCGACGGTGACGGCGAGCACGAAACCGGCCGGCCGATGACAGCCTGCGCCGGCTGCGGTCACGACAGCGGCGTGCACGTGCGCGGCGAACGGGGCTGCACGGTCGGCGGGTGCGCCTGCCAGGGTGTGCGAGCCCCGATGCCCGAGCCGGGCGACTGGTCGCCGGCGCCACCACCGCGAGCTGGGCGTGGTGTGAGCCGCAGCCCCGAGGTGGACGCCATCGTGGCCGAGCTGAAAGCGAACCCAGGGCAGCAGCGCGTCGTGGACCGGGTGCCCGGCAGGGGCGCCGGCCGCAGCTGGGCGTACCGTTCCCGCGGCTGCCAGGTGACGACCCGAACCGATGGTCCCTGGACGCTGGTATGGGCCTGGTGGCCTGATGATTCGACCCCGACGAAAGGCACGAAATGAGCGGTTACGACGACAGTTACAGCCCCCCCGACGACGACACCACGACCGGCACGGCGACCAGCCGGCTGCGGCAGGGCCGAGCGGGGCAGCGCCGCGCGACGAAAGCGCGGCTGGCGCTGTCGGGTGCCAGCGGCAGCGGGAAAACGTGGACGGCGCTAAGCGTGGCTGAACGCCTCGCTGACGGCGGCCCCGTCGTGGTCGTGGACACCGAGCCCGCCGACGGCCGGAACAGCGCCGCCGAGCTGTACGCCGACCGGTTCCGGTTTGACGTGATCGGCTGGGAGGCGCCCTACGATCCCCGCGACCTGGCGCTGACGCTGGCCGAGCTGGGCGACCAGCGGGTGCCCGGCAGCCTGTGGAACGGGCCGGCCGGCGGCTATCAGGTGATCATCGTGGACAGCGCCAGCCATTTCTGGCGGGGGAAGGGCGGCACGCTGGACGTGGCCGGCGGGAAGTTCAGCGGCTGGAAGGTCGCGACGCCGGTGCAGGACCGGCTGGTGGACACCATCCTGCGGTCGCCGGCGCACGTCATCGTTTGCACCAGGGCCAAACAGGACTACCAGGCCGAGCAGGGCAGCGACGGAAAACAGCGGGTCGTGAAACTGGGCCTGGCCCCGATCCAGCGCGACGATTTGGAATACGAATTCCAGGTGGTCGTGATGATGGACGAAGCGCACAGCATGGAAATCGGGAAAACCCGAGCTGCTGTGCTCGCCGGCGAACGGTTCGCGCAGAATGAGCAGGGCCGGTTCGCTGACATTTACGCCGACTGGCTGAACGCCGGCGTGGAACTGATCCGCCAGGCCGACGCCGACCAGCTGGGCGAGGCGTTCGAACTGATCACCGACCGGCAGCTGCGCACCGCTGCGAAAGCGTCGTTTGTGGCGCTGTTCGGGAAACCGTCGCTGCTGACCGCCGACCAGCTGCCGGCGGCGCTGGCGTGGGTGGCCGAGCAGGTCCCCGCCGAACAGCCGGCAGGTCCAGCCGAGGCGCCCCCGTCTACCCCCGCAGATTCGCCCGAGCCGGCCGCTGACCCGAAACCGGGCCGATCCCCGCGCCGGGCCGCCTCGGGGGCTACAGCGGCCGCTGAGGCCGCCGGCGACGGCGGGCAGCTGGGCCTGGCCGCCACGCCCGACGGGGGGTAAACCTGTGCTGTCCCCGACGACCCCGAGCTGGGAGGCGAACGAATGAGCGTGCAGGCGCTGGGATGGGTGATGGATCACAGCAGCGCGCGGCTGACCGACCGGCTGGTGCTGCTGTCCATCGCGAATCACGCTGCCGGCGACCCGACCGGCGACCCGCTGGCGTGGGAGGCGTACCCCGGCCTGGCGACCATCGCCCGCGAGGCCGGCCTGGGCCAGGCCCGCGCCGTCACCGAGGCGCTGGCCCGGCTGGTCGCCACCGGGCAGGTAGTCAGACTGCTGAACGGCGCGCCCGACGAACGGATACCGACGAACCGCCGGCCGAACCTTTACCGCATCGTGATGGCGGGCGGCCGCAGCTGCGGGCTTGCCAGGTGCCGCTGGTGTAGTCCTGGGGTACGCGAAAACGACACCCCTGCTGTGGGCAACCCTGGGGATAACGCCGCCTGGGGTACGCGAAAAGTGTCGCCTGGGGTACGCGAAAACGACACCCAAACCGTCAGTGAACCGAAAAGCAAACCCCTGCGCCGCCCTGCGGGCGACGACGGGGGCAGTTCCGTCGCCGCTGTTCTGGCGATGGCGGAATGGAAACGCCTGGAAGCTGCAGGCGAACCCGAGCCGCTGTGCGGCTACCCGGCGCTGGTCGCCCGCATCACCGAGGCGCTGGCCGCCGGGCACACCGCCGAGGCTGTCGGCACCGCGCTGCAGGGGATGCGCAGCTACACCCGCCACGCGTTCGACAACGCGCTACGCCACCCGGCTGGGCAGCTGTCGCTGGTCACCTCGCCGCCGGTGATCGTGCGCGAGGCGTGCGAGCGATGCCACGTCTACCCCGAGCTGCTGACCACGTGCCCGTCGGGCGCCGACCCCTGCCCTGCCGGGCTGGCCGCAGGATGACCGCGCCCCGGCCGCCGGCGACCGGCACCGAGGCCGTCGTGCGCGGCGTGCTCGCCGGCGCCATCGTGCTCGCGTGGGCCGGCTGGCTGATCGCGGGCCTGGCCCGCAGCTGGCCCGAGGCCGCCTACTGGGGCGTCACCCTGCTGCTGCTGTTCCGCACCCGCGAATGGCTGCTGGACCCATGACGCCCCGCTGCGCGTGGCAGCCCCGCTGCGAGGCTGACGCCCTGCTGCCCGGCCCGTTCTGCGCCGGCCACGCCGCCGAGGCGCGCGCCCAGCTCGCCGGCCGCGTCGCCCAGCTCGCAGCGAAAGCCATGCCGGCCGGCCGGCACCTGACGCTGGTGGCGCCCACCCCGACGCCACCCGAACCCCGAGAGGAACCCCGACGTGACCTGGACTAACCCCGAGCCCGAACCGAACCCTTCCCCGAGCCACGTTCACTGGTACACCCCGCTGGGCGCCCGCATGGTGCGCCGGGTGTGGACACCCCCGCCGTACCCGCATCCCCTGGTGTGCGCGCTGTGCGGCCTGAAAGCGCACCCCGCCGCCTGTTACGACGACGGGAAACTGGAATGCTGCTGCGGCCTGGACGACCAGCTGGAAGCGCAGGCCGATGCCCGCTGACCCGCTGGACCAGCTGACGTTCGTGGACGATGGCCCCCGCACGCTGGTGTCGTGCGGCTGCTGGTGGGATACCACCGGCGGGGTGTTCCATTTCCGCGGCCACGCCCCCGACTGCCCGGTGACCGACTACGTGCTGCAGGCCGCCGCCGAGCAGGGCGTGCCCATGCTGGTGGTGACCGATGACTGACCGCGCCCGGTGCCGCAGCTGCGGCGCGCCGATCCTGTGGGTGGTGACCGTCGCGAGCGGGAAGCGCATGCCGCTGGACGCCGAACCCGGCCCCGCCGGGAACCTGGTGCTGCTCACCGGCGGCCGAGCGCGGGCCGCCGAGCCCGACGACCGGCCGCCGCTGCACACCTCGCATTTCGCGACGTGCCCGCAGGCCGCCGAATGGCGCGGCAAGAAACGGGGGGGTGCCACGTGAAACGCACCACGCTGCTGGCGTTCCCTGTTCGCTGGACCGAGCGCGAGCCGCTGCGAATCGGCGGCTACACCTCGCGCCGGTTCACCGCCGAGGTGCCCGACGGGGACCTGGTGGTGATCGTGGGCCGCGAGCCCGTCGGCCCCGGCGGCGCGGTGCAATGGCACCTTTCCATTTCGCATTCGTCGCGTTACCCGACGTGGGACGAAATCGCCGGCGCCCGCGAGCGATGGCTGCCCGATCAGCTGACGTTCGGGATGGTCCTGCCGCCCCGAGCCGACTACGTGAACCTGCACCCGACCACGTTTCACCTGCACGAAATGCGCGAGCTGTGAAACGGGGCGGGCGGCTGCGCCGGCTGACCCCGCTGCGCGCTCGCCGGCGTGGCGTCCCGGCCGAGCTGCGGAACCGGGCGCGTGACCGCGACGGCGGCTGCCGGCTGCGGCCCGGCACCGAGCTGGTCGGCGGCCCCGACCTGGCGTGCCCGCCGGTGGAATGCGCTGGGCGGCTGGACCCGCACCACGTGCTGCCCCGAGGCCGAGGCGGCCCCGACACCGTGGCGAACCTCGCGACGCTGTGCCGGCTGCACCACGAATGGGTCCACAGCCACCCGGCGACCGGCCGCGCGCTCGGGCTGCTGGC
>Ga0137325_1000008_pt1 | contig 53041 bp, 96 predicted proteins | sample EasRivERMZT469_2_FD_102294 | JGI IMG/M metagenome (GOLD analysis project Ga0137325, IMG submission 102294) | Soil microbial communities from meander-bound floodplain in the East River, Colorado, USA - East River MetaG ERMZT469_2 | ecosystem: Environmental > Terrestrial > Soil > Floodplain ...
CCGACCGGATCCGGTGGGAGTACGACGACCAGAAGAACTTGATCCTCCCGCTCCCCGACCAGGACGTGGTCGTCGTCGGGGTCGACCCGGCGGGCACCTCGGGCCCGGACTCGGACGAGACGGGGATCATCGTCGCCGGTCGTGTCGGCACCAGGGAGGACGGGCACGGCTACGTCCTCGCGGACTGGACGCTCAAGGGCTCGCCGCTGGAGTGGGCGACCGCGGTGGTCGACGCCGTCGAGTACCACCAGGCCGACTACGTCGTGGCCGAGGTCAACATGGGTTGGGACCTGGTGGTCTCGAACATGCACACGGTGGCCCCGAGGCTCAAGGTGAAGAAGGTCGCCGCGAAGCGGGGGAAGAAGTTGAGGGCCCAGCCGGTGGCGAACCTGTACGAGCAGCACCGGATCCACCACGTAGGGCTCCTCGACTCGAACCAGGTGAAGCACGGGACGAAGGACGCGCTCCTCGACCAGGAGGGCCTCGAAACCCAGATGACCGAGTGGGTCCCGGGGGACGACCAGGGGCGGGGTGCGAGCAAGGACTCGCCGGACCGGGTCGACGCGCTGGTCTACGCCCTGTCGGATCTCCTGGTGATCGAGGGCCGGAAGAAGGTCCGGATCCTCGCGTGAACGGATTCACCCGGTGATACGAGTAATACGACCAACCGGGGTTGACAACTCCGGGGGGATCCCGCATAATCACTACGTGACCACGTACCGAGTGACCAACCGCCGGGGCCGAGTCGTCGGCTTCGTCAGGGCCCAGGCCGACGGCCGGGTCCGGGCCTTCGACCTCAAGGGGAAGGCCATCGCCACCTTCAACAAGGCGGTCGACGCGATGACCGCCGTCGAGATGGCGGCCGCACGATGACCGCCGCCGCCACCGCGGACGACCTCATCGCCCACCTGATCGAACTGATCGCCCTGTTCGAGGAGGCCAAGGGCAACCACCCCGCCTTGGCCGAAGTGCGCGCCAAGATCGCCGCCGCCATGGACGAGGCCGAGATGCGCCTCATCGGCCTCGGCTGGGACGCCGAGAAGTTCTGGGCCGAACGATGATCGCCGCCGAGTCCCCGGTCAAGGAGATCGAGCGTCACACCGTCATCGCCACGGATCTCATCCGGGCGGCCGAGGAGCACGAGGCCGCCAGCCGTCGAAGGACCGCCAAGAACCTCCGACGTCGGGCCGCCGGGCACAAGGCCGCCGCGACTCGGATCGCCCGGCTACAGGGGTGGGTATGAGCGCCCAGACCTTCGTCCTCCAGTCCCTTCTCGACGGTCACTTCCTCCCCGGCCAGTTCACCTGGGACGAAGCCCAGGCCGCCGCCGAGGCCGACGGCTTCGCTCGCGTCCGCCGTCTGGACGAAGTCCTGGCCGAGACCGGGAGGGAGGTGAGACCATGAGCACCATGACCGAGACCGAGACCCAGGAGATGACCTGGGAGGAGTCCGCCGACCTCGTCCAGTACGACGGGGCCGAGTACGTCCACGAGGCCACGGGCCGGATCTACCGCCCCGAGCCGACCGACACCATCGTCCTCCACTAACGTCGGAGGCTCACACCCACCCTCTGTCCGCATCGGGGGGTGACACGAGACCTCGGGGTTCCGTCGCATGGCTCCGAGGTCTCGTCGCGTCCGGACTAACATCACCTTCGACGTGGCCGGGACCGCCGTGAGCGGGTGGCCGGGAGTCGGACCCACCCCACCGACCCAGGAGCACGACCATGCAAGTCTCAACCGGCAACCTGTACCCCTCGACGCTGGAGGCCTTCAAGGCCGGAGTGAAGGCCGACGACCTCGTCCTTCTGAGCGGCCCGCCCGAGGCGATCGAGGCGGTCTCCGAGAGGGTCCGCCTCGGGGCCCGCGAGCAGGCGAACCGCAAGGCACGCCGAGCCGCACAGAAGAAGGCGCGCCGCCGCAACCGGGGATGATAGGGTGACGTCCAACGCACCGACGCGAAGCCACGGTCAGAGGCGATAGTCGGCATTGTGCGGATCAGGACGCCGGGAACATGGAGTTCCGTGGCCCTCGTGAGGGTGCCCCTCCTGGGAGACCAGGAGGCGGTCCCACCGAGGCGGCGACCCCGGCGGGGCTGAGCAGTAGCCTCACTGGGTGCCGCACGAAGCCCCCGCCCGACGCGTCCAGTCGATGGACGAGATGGAGCAGGCGGGCGACTACTTCGGTCCGACCGATGAGGTCGACGCCGAGGGCAACGTCACCCGCCTCGGCGTCTGGTTCCTCCTGCCGATCCATGAGGGGGGTTCCATCTTCGAGCGGGTCACGGAGGGCTCCGGGCTTCACCGCGTGAGCGAACCGCCCTGGACGTTCCGGGAGTGCCCGGACGGCTCACTTGAGATCCGCGCCTCGATCCTCTGCGGCAAGACCGCCGACAACCCGGCGGGCTACTTCCACGGGTTCCTCAACGAGGGCAACCGCTGGACCTGGGACTAGGAGCCCAAAGACGAAGCGCGCGCCGAGATAGGATCCCCGCCATGCCGGAGCGTCCTCGCGTCCATCCCAGGATGCCCATGGAGCAACTGGTGGACGTTGAGCGTCACCCTGTCCGGGGGGTCCTCCGCACCGTCCACGCCGAGGAGGGCGACACCCTCCCGATCCCGTGGGAGGTGAAGGCCGCCCTGGTGCTCCTCGCCGTCTTCGTCGTCGCGCTCACCGCGGCGGGCTTCTACTGGTCGATCGGGTTCGGTCTCCTCGGGCTCGCCGTCTCGACCCTCGTCGCGTCGATCCTCCTGGGCATGGACTAGTGGGCTTCGCCCGCGCCGCCAAGGGTGGCCGACGCCTCGACAGGAAGGACGCGCGGAGCGCCCACGCGCTCCCGGCCCAGACCGTCGGCAAGCCATACAAGGATGACTGGAGCATCGACCGGGCCATGAGCCAGGCGATGCTCAAGGTCATCCCCATCTTCCGGGCCGTCCACGTCATCGCGGACAACCAGGCTCGCCTCCCGTTCGCCGTCAACGAGGGTTCAGAGACGGGGCCCGAGATCCCCGGCCACGAACTCGTGCGGATCCTCAACCAGCGGGCCAACCCCGATGAGTCCGCCTACGCCTTCCGCTACCGCCTGTCCGCCCAGGTGCTCCTCTCACGGAAGGGCGCGTTCGTGGAGATCGTGAGGGACCGGGTCGGACGGATCCGCCACCTGTACCTCATGGACCCGCGCAAAACCGACCCGGTCGTCTCGAAGGCCGCGACCACCGCGACCCCGAAGGGCGGGGAACCGAAGGGCGTGGTCGACTACTTCGAGGTCAACCTCGGCCAGGGGGCGAAGGAGAAGCGCGAGCCCGACGAGGTCGCGTGGATCCGGCTCCCGCACCCGTTCGACATCTTGAAGGGCATGACGCCCCTTGAAGCCGCGGGCCTGACGATCGACATCGAGGTCCTTGCCCGGCTCTACAACCGGACCTTTCTCCAGAACGACGGTCGACCTGGCGGCATCGTCGGGGTGAAGGGTGACGTGGACGAGGACGTCGCGGACGAACTGGAGAGCCGGTTCAACGTCGGCACCCACGGGGCCGGTCGGATCACGGTCCTCGAAGCCGACGAACTCTCCTGGGTCGACACCGCCGTCTCCCCCCGTGACGCCCAATACATCCAGGCACTCGCCGGGACGAAGGTCGACCTCCTCGGCGCGTTCGGTGTGCCCGAGTCGCTCGCCTACGGGAACGCCTCCCAGCGGACCTATGACAACGTCGACGCGGAGCGGTACATCTTCTGGGAGTCCGCGATGCTCGGGCACCTCGCTCTCCTGGGTGACGGGCTCAACCACGCCGACGGTGAGGAGACGACGTTCTCCCACTTCGACACGAGCGGGGTTGACGTCCTCCAGCGCGTGGAGATTGCCCGCCGCGAGGAGATGCGAGCGGAGGTCGCCGCCGGGACCCGCACCCTCGACTCGTACCTGGAGGCGATCGGCGAGGACCCGGTCGGCACCGCCGAGGCCCGCTCCTACTTCCGGCCGATGGGCGAGGTCCCCTACGCCACCGAAGGGGGTGGCACCCCGCCGACGTCCCTCGTCGCCACGACCGCGGCAGAGGCGGCCAAGGCGGCCGTGGAGGCCCTCGAAGGGAAAGACCGGGGGGTGGTGACCCCCTTTCGGTACAGCCCCCGTCGGGGGGCGACGGGGTCGACCTAGCCCCGGCTCGCCTGGGGACCCGTTCCGCTTCGTCCGCAAGGCGATAAGCCAGGCCCTCGACGCCGCGGAGCGCGACGTCTACCAGTCGGTAAAGAGGGCGACCGAGGCGAGCGAGGCCCGCACGATGGCGCGCCTCCGGTCGGTGAAGGCCAGGAGGGGGACCCGCCACTGGGACTACGGCGAGTCCTTCGACCCGGCCCTGGAGAAGAAGGCCCTGGACCCGACGAAGGTCTTCGACCTCGACGCCGAACAGGACGCCTTCTCGCGCACCGTCACCCCGACGGTCGCCAACGTCTACGAGTCCTTCGGGGAGGGCACCGCCGAGGCCCTCGGGGTGGCCTTCAACCTCCGGGTGGCCTTCAACCTCCGGGACCCGAACGTCGCGGCGGACATCCTGGAGCGGGACAACCGGATCCGAGGCACCGTCGAGACCACCTGGGAGAAGATCCAGGAGGCGATCATCGACGGTGAGGCGGAGGGCGAGGGGATCGACGGGATCGCCCGCCGCATCGAGGGGGTGTTCACCCAGGCGAAGGGCTACCGGGCCCGGATGATCGCGCGCACCGAGACGATCGGGGCCTCGAACGCGGCGAGCCTCCAGGCCGCCGATGACTCGGGGGTGGTCGGGAAGAAGACGTGGCTGGCCGCCTCGGACCCACGGACCCGCGCATCGCATGTCTCCGCCGACGGCCAGAGCGTGGACGTGAAGAAGAACTTCCAGGTCGGCGCGTCCTCCATGAAGCACCCGGGCGACCCCAACGGCGGGGCCCGTGAGACCGTCAACTGCCGTTGCTCCATGATCTTCGAGCGCCTCCCCGAGGGTGAGACCCCGGTCGAGGACCTGGAGCCCGGCGAACTGGACCTCGACGCCCGCGCCGAACTGGTCGAGGGTGGGGTCAGGGCCGGGCGCGAGCAAGGCCTGGGTTGACATCCTGGAGAGGATGCCCGAGGGCCTCACGCGCTCCGAACAGGTCGACTGGTTCGTCAACAAGTGGGGGAAGGTCGAGAAGCGGGTGCCCGCACCGCTGGAGTACGACGCGGCAGGGAAACTGCTCCCGGCGCGCTACATCTCGACCGAGATCGACCGGGTCTTCACCATGGAAGGGATCGACGGGCTCACCGCGCATGACACGATCATCCGGAAACTCGACGCCCTGTTCTCATCGCGCCCCGACGTGGCCGACAAGATCCGTCGAGTCGGCACGATGGAGGGACTCAGGATCTACTCGGCTCCGAGCGTCAAGGGCCAGGCCTCTTATCTCGACTACCTCTCGTTCCGTGCGTCCGTCCACTCGACGGTCGAGGCCGCGGGGAACCTCGTGGGCCCGCTCAAGGAGAAGGGGTGGCTTATGGGGAGTACGCCCGCCCGTTCGCCCGCCTTCTCGGCCACGCCGTCAACGAGGCCCTCGATGAGGCGGCCCGGGTAGCCTCGGTCGGATGATCGGAGCCAACGCGTGCACGTCGTGCAAGCACCTCGACCGGGAGAAGGCGACCGACACCGAAGACGAGGCCTTCTGCTCATCGTTCCCTGAGGGGATCCCCGAGAACATCTGGGCGGGAGATCACGCGCACCGCGTGCCGATCGGTGACGAGGAGACGTGGGAGGCGATCCCCGGCTGGGAGGACGACTTCGAGGACTACGTGGAGGTCTACGTCGCGCTCAACAGTAAGGAGCCCGAGGGCCTGCCCACCAACCGGGGTTGACAACTCCAGGGGGATCCGGCATACTTGAGGCATGACAGAGCCCCGATTGCCCAACCACGTCGCCCACTCGCTCACCGGCCAAGCCCTCGTGGTCCACGCCGCGCACGATCTCACCGGCCGCGGCCGCCCCCTCCACGTCCTCGCCTGCAACGGTCGGGCCATGGAGGCCATGGCCTGGAACGGGACGGTCGAGGAGGTCACCTGCAAGGGATGCCTCAAGGCCCTCGCCGACGGCAAGGCCATCTGGATCGGCGGTATCGACTTCACCGACGAGGCCGTGACCGTCCTCGATGAGATGGCCGACCGGATCACCGAAGCCCTCCCCCGCCTCGACCAGGAGACCGTCCTGGAGATGGCGGACGCGATCGTCATGGAGCGCCTCCAGTGAACCGCACCGAGGAGATCGAGGCCCAGGCCATCGAGGCCGCACGCCACAACCTGGCCCACGCTAAGCGCCTCGGTGCGGACTGGAGCCAGATCCGCCACCTCCGCGCCAACCTGGCCCGAGCCGAAGGCACCCGGTACTACCCGGACAAGGTGAGCGAGGGCGATCGCCACTGGTACGTCTTCGACCTGCTCGCCACGGGCGCGCCGGGCCCGAGGTCGTGGGTCTCGTTCCGGACGAAGAAGTTCGTCCAGGCGCTCTGTGATGAGCGAAACGCCGAGGAGAGCCATGGCTAGACGCCACCGCCACGTCCCCTACTGGATCATGGTCGGCGCGTGCATCGTGACGACCGCCGTCTTACTCGTACCCCGGGCCCTCGAAGTGCTCGGGGTGTAAACTGGGGTGGAGAGGAGCATCACCCATGGGTCAGATCACCATCTGGATCGAACAGTTCCACCAGGGGCTCATCACGCGTGACGCGCTGATCGAGCACCTGGAGGACTTCGACCTCAAGACCCCCGAGCGGTTCGCCGGGATCCCCGCCGACGTCTTCGAGGCGGAGGCCCAGGCGGAGGATCGCACCTACGAGGACGAGGACACGATGGACGAGGTCCTCGTCGCCCGGGACCGCGGCCTCCTGACCGCCGAGGACCTGGCCGCCATCTACGCCGCGATGGTGACCGCGTGACCGACGACGTCTCTGACGCGTTCAAGGACTGGCTCCGCGCCCAGATCAAGGAGGCGTTCGAGGAGCACCTCGCGGCGCAACCGTGGTGGTGCCTCATCTGTGGCGAAGGCGGGAACTACGAGGGGCTCCGGCCCGATCGGTACTGGTTCCCGCCGAAGTCGCACCGCTGCCCGCCCATGCCGCCGCCTGACCTCAAGGGGATCGAGGAGGTCGTCGCCGCCCACGAGGTGGAGGTCATCCTCCACGACCCGCTCTGGTCCCTCGACCGGGGGGTCGTCCTCGACCACGGGGTGAAGATCACGGCCCCGGTGGCCCAGGTCTCCGGGGAGTGGCTTCGTGAAGCCACGGGTCCATTCCTCTACGGCGTGGACGTGGACCTGTAACCTCCGGCCGTGACCACGGTTCGCGAGACGCTTGAGCCGGAGACCCGCGTCGACCTGTTCGTGGCGGGCGAGGGCGGGGTGAGGGTCGAGGACGCGCACGTCAACGGCGACCCGGTCGCCCCCATCACCGTCTACACCGACGCCGAGGACGCGGACTGGGAACAGGACCTCGACCCGAACGCGGACATCACCCCGGCGGGCACCGTCTGGTGCCGCGTCCAGTCACGGGGTGGCGAGGAGTCCGCCCAGTTCGCACTCGTGCCCGACGAGGCTGGACCGCTCAACTGGGTCGACCTCATCGTGGACGCGCCCGGTTCGATCCTCCCGTCCGAGTTCGCCGTACACGCGGCGAAACGCGGGCTCGGGGGCCACCTCCCCGACACGGCGGAGGACGGTGAGGTCCCCATCTGGGTCGAGGACCTCGAAGTCTGGGTGGCCGGTCCGGTCGAGTCGGCCGGTAGCGGGGCGACAGAGGAGTACGTGGACGACGCGGTCGCGGCGGAGGCCGTGCTACGGCTCGGTGCCGACAACGCTCTCGACACGCGCCTCGACGTGATCGAGGCACTCGGGACGCTCGCCACCGCGGCGCAACTCGCCGCCGAGGCCGCGCTCGCCCGGAACGCCGACAACCTCCAGAGCGGGACCGTCGCGGAGGCCCGGGTCCACGCGTCGATTGCGAGGGACGGTGAGGTCACCGCGGCGATCGCTGCCGAGGCCGTCGCACGAGACGCCGCCATCGCGGCCGCTGTCGCGACGATCATGGGTGGGCTCCCACCCGGCACACTCGACTCCTTCCTGGAGTTCGCCCAGGCGCTCAACAACGACGACGACTTCGCCGCCACGGTCGCCTCGGCGCTCGCGACGAAGCAAGACCTGGACGGCACCCTTACCGCGCTCGCGGGCGTGGTGTCCGCCGCCGATCGGCTCCCGTACTTCTCGGGTGTGGACACGGTGGCCCTGGCGACCTTCACCACGTTCGCCCGGTCTATCTTGGACGACGCCGACGCGTCCGCCGTCCTGTCAACCCTGGGTGTCTCGGAGTTCGTCAAGACGATCCTGGACGACCCGGACGCGGCCACACTCCGCGCCACGATCAGCGCGGTAGGCCTCACCGGGAACGAGAACGTCGGCGGGATCAAGACGTTCACGGACCAGCCATCGGCACCGTCGGTGCTGGTCACCGGCCAGACCGGAGCGACGGAGGATCGCATCCTCTCGGGCGGCACGACCTCGGGACCACCGGCATCCGGGACGTGGGTCGCTGGTCAGTTCTTCGTAGACGGAACCGGCGCGCTGTACCTCTGCACGGTCGGGGGGGCACCGGGGTCGTGGGTCGACAAGTACGGCGAGGCGATCGCGGCCATTCCGGAGTTGGCCGCGACCCACCCGGTGGGCCTGGACCTCTCGGATCCCGACGAGGCCCGGGTCTTCCTGTATGACGTGGTGGTCCGTCGCCTGTTCAACGGCGAGTCTGGTGGAGCGAAGTCGGGCACGGGCCCCACCTCGCTCCTCGCCGCGACGTACACGATGCCCGCCGATACGTGCGGGATCGGGGACGTGCTGGAGATCGAAGCCTGGGGCACCACCGGAAACGACGCGGGCGGGAACCAGACCGACACGATCCGCATCAGGTGGGGGTCTACGAACCTGTTCACCACCGGGGCGATCACGTTCGCAGATGCGGGTCTGGCGGTTTATCCCTGGTACATGAGGACCACCATGACTCTGATGTCGACGGTTGGCGGGACGTGGGACCCGTGGGGGTCGAACGTGATCGGACCTGCCGGTGGCGGCGCAGCAACCGCCCACCGGATCGCTCCGGGCACCCAGGTCGCCTACGATCCGGCCACGATCGGGAGCGCGATCGACATCACATCCGCGCATGACACCGCGAGCGGGTCGATGCTAACGACCTGTAGGGCGTTCACCGTCAAGCGGATCCCAGCCGGGACCTAGGTCGGTCCGATGGTCAAGGCCTTAGCGAGGGCCACGCCGGTCCTCTACGTGGTGGCCGGACAGTCGAACGCCGTCGCGCCTGCCGGGGGTGCGACGACGTTCGCGTTCAAGACGTTCGACCCTCTCGGCATCAAGTACCGGATCCGGGCCACGGGCGGGACCCCGTGGATCAGTGTGACGTCGTCTGTCCTCGACCTCATGGAACTAGCCTCAACCCCGGATGACGTGGACGACTACGCCACCCAAGCCCTGGAGACGCGGCTCATCCTGTGCGGAGGGTCCTCGGACGTCTGGGAGAACGACCTGGGGGAGACGGTCTACGAGAACATGGTGACCTATGCCGAGGCCCGACGGGATGCCGGGTACGCCAAGGTGATCGCGATGACGATTCCGCCGAACTCGGTCAACGCCGGACTCCAGGAGAACTTCCGGCAGGACGCGAACGCCGCGATCATCGGAGACGCCGCCGGTGCCTGGAACGCGGTGGCGAACCTGACAACCAGCGTGTTCCTTGAGGACTGGGAACAGTCCACCTACGACGGGATCCACTGGCACGAGGAAGCGACTGACGAAGTGGCAGCCCTCCTGACCGCCGTCTTGCCGCCGTAGGGGTTGGGGCGATGACGTGGGAGCCCTTCCTGGAGCCGGACCTGGGAGTACCCTCCTGGGGTGGCCCGGAGGAAGAAGCCGACCGACCAGTACCACGGCCGGTTGTTCGTCCTCCAGGCACCGATGACGCTCCACGACCGGATGACCAGAGGGAAGGCCCAACGTGCCGAACGCCGCAACGATGCACCGCCCACCGTCGACCCCGAACCTGACGACGAAGGCGTTCGAGGGAAGGGTCCTCGACCGAAAGGCCGCGCCCGGCGCGCCCGAGGACTACATCCGGGAGGCGCTGGTCGCCGTCACCGGCAACCTCGATGACGGCGGGGACGTCATCCTCCCGGGCGCGTTCGACTTCAAGCGGGCCCCGAAGATCGTCTGGAGCCACGACCTCAAGACCCTCGTCGGGAAGGTGCTCGCCCACGAGGAACTCCTCCCCGGTGACGCGCGCCTCGCGGAGATGGCTCCGGACCTCGCGGCGAAGGGTCTCGGTGCCCTCTGGTTCCGGATCGAGTTCGACCCCGAGGATCCCGAGTCGTTCAAGGCCTTCCGGAAGGTCGACTTCCACGAGGACCTCGGCTGGTCGATCGGCTACGAGACGCCGCCTGACGGCTTCAAGATCGCGGCCGACGGCCGCCGCCTGCTCTCCCACATCTACGTCTGGGAGGGTTCCCCCACCACCTTCGGTATGAACATGGAGGCTCGCACCGTGAGCGTGAAGTCCCTCATCGACCAGTACGTCAAGGACCTCGATCTGAACGAGGACCAGGCGAAGGCCCTCGCGATCGTGGCCGAGGCGATGGCCCCTCCGGAGGAGAAGACCTACCCCGCGCTGGAGGGCTCCTACGAGGAGACCCAGGAGGCGCTTCGCTCCGCGGTGCGCGCGTGGGCCGCCCAGGTCTACGGGGACGTCGAGGCCGACAACGACTGGTGGTGCGGCCTGGAGGGCACCTTCGAGACCGAGGTCGTCGCGTCCGTCACCGTCTACACCGGGGAGTCCGAGTCGGGCACCTGGCGGTTCCCCTACGTCCTCGGGGAGGACGGCACGGTCGAACTCGGGGAGCCCACCGAGGTCGAGGTGCGCGCCACGGTCGCACCGGCCACCGACGCACCGGCACCCCCACCGGAGCCGGTCACGGAGACCGCCGCCCTGGAGATCGACCTCGACCCGAAGGCGATCACCGACGCCGTCGAGGAGGTCAAGAAGGGGCGGGTCCTGTCTGCCGCCAACGCCGCCGCGCTCGCGGCTGCCGCCGAGGCGATCGGGAAGGTCCTCGCCGCCGCGGCCCCGAAGGATGACGACGACGAGAAGAAGCCGAAGGAGAAGGCCGTGGTCGCCCGGGAGATCGTCCCGAAGGGCGAGGGCGGCACGGTCGAGGCCAAGGCGGTCGAGGTGCCGGAGGGCAAGGAGACGGTTACTCCGGCCGAGTGGGCGGAGATGGTCCTGGAGACCGCGTGATCCGCCACTGAGTCCCCAACCGGGGTTGACAACTCCGGGGGGACCCCGCATACTGAGGGCATGACAGAGGAACTCGAAGCCCGCTTCGTCCGCACCGTCACCGCCATCAAGGTCCTCGTCCCGCGGATCCCGGGGGCCACCTTCGGCTACATCGTGACCCTGGAACGCTCGGGCGACTTCCGGGTCTGGAGCGTCTTTCTCCCCCACCCCGGCCGGGTTGGGACCCGAGAGGACCGGATCGGGTCCTTCGCCACCGGGGACGCCGCCGGGGCTCGGGCTGCCCTGCTCGAACTGGCGGCCTTCGTTCGAGGCATGGAGTACGCCGTGGCCTGACGGAGCCGAACCCCCTCACCCCCTGGACATCTCGACTGGACCCCGCCCGAGTGGCGGGGTTCCGTCGTTCCTGGGGATAGGTGGGGATGTTCCCATCTCCCGCGGCGATGGTGGCTATCCTCCTGGACCAGCACGACCCGAGGCCCGCACGGCGGGGGACGGCCCGCATCCACCGACACGGATCGAGTCCTACGGAGGACCAACCACCATGACGAAGACCTCGGAGTTCAACGACCAGAAGAAGACCCTCCTCAAGGTGATCGAGGAGAAGCAGGCCGCGATGACGGAGATCGTCACGGCCATCAAGGGGGAGGGCACCGACGAGAACCCCCTCGTGATGGAAGCGGGCATGAAGGAGACCTTCCAGGCCGCCCAGGCCGAGAAGAAGGAGGCCCAGGTCGCCCTCGACGCCATCATGGAGGTCGAGCAGGGCCAGAAGTACCTCGACCTCCTGGCGGAGCCGGAGCGGGTCGCGACGTCCGTCAAGGGCGCGATGGCCGACTTCTTCAACGTCTCCGAGGCCGAGGCCTCCAAGACGGTCGGCCAGGCCTTCTTGGAGTCCGACGTCTTCAAGGAGATGATGGAGGCCGGGGAGTTCAAGACCGCCAAGCCCTTCAAGGTCAAGGGCGACCTGGGCTCGCTCGGCCGGAAGGACATCTACTCGGACCTCCCGGGTGGGGCCCCCGGCCGGTTCGGCACCGTCCAGCGCGACGCGATGGTGCTCCGGCCCCAGCGGACCATGCGGGTCCGGGACCTGTTCCCGGTCCAGACCACGACCGCCGCGGTCATCGAGTATTTCCGCGTCACCGGCTTCACGAACGCGGCGAGCCCGGTCCCGGAGCGGAACGTCGGGAACTCCGGCTTCCAGGCGAAGCCCCAGTCCGCCCTGGAGTTCACGGGCGAGCAGGCGAGCGTCCGGACGATCGCCCACTGGGAGGCCGCCCACCGCAACGCCCTGGCCGATGAGCCCCAACTCCGGGGCCTCATCGAGAACGAACTCCTCTACGGGCTCCGCCTCGTGGAGGACGACCAGATCCTCAACGGCACCGGCACCGGCCAGGACCTCCTCGGGATCCGGAACGTGCCGGGCATCCAGGAGTACGCCTGGAGCGAAGGCGAGGCGGGTCCCCCGGCCGACAACAAGGCCGACGCGATCCGTCGGGCCATGACCCTCGCGCTCCTGGCCTACTACGAGCCGACGGGCGTGGTCCTCCACGACGGGGACTGGGAGGACATCGAACTCCTCAAGGACGACAACGGTCAGTACCTCATGGCCGTCTCGATCGCCGTCGGTGGGGAGCAGCGGGTCTGGCGTTCCCCGGTGGTCACGACCCCGGCCATGGAGGAGGGCTTCGGCCTCGTCGGAGCCTTCGGGATCGGTGCGCAACTCTACGACCGGGAGGAAGGGTCGATCCGCATCGCGGAGCAGCACTCGACCTTCTTCGTGGAGAACGCCATCGTCGTCCTGGCGGAGGAGCGTCTCGCTCTCGCAACGAAGCGCCCCGAGGCCTTCGTTGAGGTCGAGTTCGACGCCGTGCCCACCTAGGCCGGACCAGTTCCCTCGGGGTGAGGGGCTGAGATGGGGGGAGTCCTTCGGGGCTCCCCCCTCTCGCGCTACCATCCCCGGTTGAGATGACCTTCCTCGGTGACGACGACGACCGTTGCGTAGTGTGCGGGGCCGAAGGGGGTAACTGTGGCCCAGACGGAGATCACCCCGGCTACGTGGTGTTCTCCGAGTGGGGAGGCGACCCCCCGACCCGGTCGTCCCGAGCGAAGGAGACAGCCATGGCGAACGCCGTAGTCGCAACCGAGCGGATCCACGAGCGGGTCCCGATCCCGAAGTCCACCCGGACGAGGAAGGTCCTCCGGTTCGCCCCGGGCCAGGTCGTGCCGGAGGGGGACGTCAAGCGCCTCAACGTGAAGGCCGACGGGACCCAGTCCTCGGTCCCTACCGCGGGCGAGGGGTCGACTCCGGCCGTGCCTCTCGCCGCCAAGAAGGCCGCCAAGCGGAAGGCCCCCGCGAAGCGGAAGACGACCGCCCGCAAGGCCCCGGCCAAGAAGAAGGCACCCGCCAAGAAGCGGGCCCGGTAGCGACCGGCGCGGCCTTCCCCGCCCGCCTGGAGCAGAAGCACCGATGACCACTCACCCCGAGGAGACCGCGATGGAGCAACCCCCCACCGAGCACGTCTGGCTCAACCTCGGTTGCGGAACCCACCGGGCTCCGGCCCCGTGGTGGAACGTCGACACCGTCGTCCGGAAGGGGCCCGACGTCGCGGCGATCGACACCGTCGACCCGGACCAGGTGATCGACCCGAACAGGCCCTTGCCCTTCGCGGCCGGATCGTGCGACCGGGTCTTCCTCTCCCACGTCCTCGAACACGTCCCGTGGGAGGCGGTGCCCGGCCTCCTCATCGACGTCCGGCGGATCGCCGTCGCGGAGGTCCTCATCGTCGGCCCGGATTGCTACCGGACGATCGAGGCCTACAAGGCGGGCCTTGAGCCGTGGTCGATCGTCCAGTCCGTGCTAGAGCACAAGGACTATCCCGATGACATGATCGAGTGGCCGGGCGCGCCGCATCACTGGAACTGTCACGAGGCCCGGGTGATCGAGGCGCTCAACCGAACCGGGTGGCACGCGGTTCCGGTGCTCGATCACGGGATCCTCCGGGACTGGCCGACGGTGGCCTTCAACCCCCGGTGGCAGTTCGCCGTCATGGCCCGCTCGGACGGACGGGCGGTGCTGGACCGATGAGGCTGGAGGACGTGAGCGTCCCGCCGCCCGAGGAGAGTGCGGCGGACTGGAACGAAGCGGGGGTGGTGATCCTCCCGGGCTTCTTCCCGGATGCCCTCCTCGACGCGTACGCGGGGGAGTGGGAGGAGGCCAACGGCTACCACGGGCTACAGGGCGGGGAGACGGCCTGGATCATCTCCGCCGACCGGGTCGGAGGCTGGGACGACTGCACCCCGTACATGAGGCATGAGGCGCTCCGTCAACTCCTCACCTACGCGCCCCTCGCCCGGGTCCTGGAGGGCCTCCTCATCGGTGAGCCCGCCGGGGTCCACCTCAACCTGACCGGCTGGGTGACGACCGAGCGCGACTGGCACCAGGACTCCTACCTCAACGAGCCCGAGGTGGGCGACCGCTACGCCGCGATCTGGATCGCGCTCGGGGACATCCACCCGGACTCCGGCCCCTTCCAGTACGTGCCGGGCTCGCACCGTTGGCCCCAGGTCACGCGCGAACTCATCGGCCACCACGTCAACCTCGCGGACCCGTCCTGGCCCAAGCACTCCGAGGACATCCTCTCGCCGGTCTTCGAGGCGGAGATCCGCGAGCGCGGGGCCGAGGTAGTCACCCACCTCCCGAACCGGGGGGACCTGCTGATCTGGCACGGGCGACTCCTCCATCGGGGATCGAAGGCGAACGTCCCGGGCGCGTACCGCCCGGCGCTGATCGCCCACTACTCGGGGATCCACCATCGCTCCTCGATGCCGCCCGCGATCCAGACCCTCTCCAACGGCGGGTGGTTCTTCCCCATCGGCTCGCTCACCCCGGTCCGCTGACCGTGAAGATCGGTGTCGCGACGAACGACTGGAGCCGGTCGTACCTGGACGGCCACGGGCGGCCGACCTACGGCGGGGCCGGGTGGTATCGGCTCGGGCTCCCGGCTCGCCACCTCCGGGCCCAGGGCCTCGACGTGGTCGAGGGGACGCTGGCCTGGGCGAACGATGCGAAGCGGTTCGGGATCCGCGAGTGGCCCGGCCATGGTGACGACCCGGAGAACCCGATGATCCACTGGGACGTCGACCTCGTCGTCCTTCAACGGTGGATGTTCGCCTCGGTCGCGTTCGAGACGCCGACGGCGCGGCGCTCCGGGCAGGTCGTGGTCCAGGACGTGGACGACCACTTCTGGGCCCTCGACCCGGCGAACCGCGCCCAGCGGGCGACGGACCCCCGGCTCAACAAGGTCGAGAACCGGGACCACTACCTGGCGGGGATCAAGGCCGCCTCGGCGGTGACGGTGTCGACCCCCTACCTGGCGAGCGAACTCCGCCGGGCCGGGGTGCGCGTCCCCATCCACGTCCTCCCCAACCACCTCGACGTCGAGGCCTTCGCTCAGGTCCGCCAGGCGAGGCCCTGGCGGGCGTCTCCCATCGTCGGATGGGTCGGGGCGACCCAGTACCGCTCCGGGGACGTCGAGACGCTACGGGGCTTCCTGGGCCCGTTCCTCAACCGGCACGACCTGACCGCCTACCACGGGGGCCACGTCGAGGGGGCCGCCACGTTCGCCGCCCAGGCCCGGCTCCAGCCGGAGCGGGTTAGGCACGCCCCCCTCGCGCCGATCGAGACGTACCCCTTCCTGTTCCGTGGCCTCGACGTCGGCCTGGTCCCCCTCCGGAACGTGCCCTTCAACCAGGCGAAGTCGGCCATCAAGGGCCTGGAGTACGCGGCCGCCGGGGTGCCCTTCGTGGCGGCCGACCTCCCCGAGTACGTGAGGCTCCACGCGGACCGCGGCATCGGCCGCCTGGCGCGGCGGACCCGGGACTGGACCCGCAACCTGGAGGCCCTCCTCGACCCGATCGTTCGGGCGGAGGAGGCGGCCAAGAACCTCGCCGCCGTCGAGGCCCTTGACATCCGGCGGGGGGTCCACCAGTGGCGGGACCTCTACCTCGAACTCCTCGCAACCGCTTGACCTCAACCGGGGGTGTCGCTTAGGGCCAGGGGCCTACACGGCTCCCAGTCCCCCGAACCGGACGGCCTTCGACTCCCTCCGGGGATCGACAAGCCGGGACGTCGGAAGAAGTCGAGACCCCGGCCATTACTGGGCCAGCCGGGGAGCCGCCTCCCGGAGGGTCCGTCCATCCTCCAGCCGGGAGGAGCAGCAGAGTGCGAGAGGACGGGCGTGGGGGCTCCTTCGGGGGCCCCCGGTCGCGTACCCTGGCACCATGCCGATCATCACTCCCGTCGACCTCGGGAAGTACCTGGCCCGACCGATCGCCGCGGGGGCCCAGGCGAACGCCGCGACGGAGATCATCGACGGCCTCGAAGGGGACCTCGCCGCCTACTTGAAGCGCCCGATCGCCCCGGCCGAGTTCGAGGACGAGGAGGTCACCGTCTCGGGCGGGGTGATCTACCCGCGCCACACGCCGATCCTGTCGGTGGCGGGCTTCTCCTACGGGGAGACGGAGATCACCGATGACCAGTACGTCCTCCGCTCCTACGGCCTGGTCGACATCTGGCCGGGCTTCGTGCCGGACCCGATCATCGCCGTCCCGCCCCCGCTCCTCCTCTCCTACACGGCGGGGCTCCCCGGTGATGACCCGACCACGGACTTCGGGCGGAAGGCGCGGGGGGTCCTCCTTCGTGCCGCGGCGCGCGACTTCAACCAGGTGGTCCGCGAGGACCTGGCGGGGGTGGCCCGAGCCGTGATCGAGGGGACGGACCTCGGCTTCCACGGCGGAGTCCGGGCCGGGGCCGGTGGCCTCACCGAGACGGAACTAGAGGGCTTCAAGCGATGGAAGCGCCGGACCGTCCGGGTCGCGGTGGCCCGATGATCGGGGCGCGGGAGACCGTCATCATCCAGACCCTCGGCGCTTCGTTCACCGACTCGGAGGGACGGACCGATCGGTTCACCGACGAGACCACGGTCCACGGGCGCGTGGACGAGGTCTCGGCCCGAGAGATCGAGGTCGCCGCCCAGCGCGGCCAGACCCACGACCTCGTCGTCCTCGTGCCCCCCACCACCGAGGTCTCTCACCGGGACTCGAAGGTCGTGGTCTCAACCCCGGTTCGCCTGGCGGGGACCTACAAGATCGACCGGATCCGGACGACCCGTCGCCACCTCCGGCTCCTCTGCTCGCGGACCTCGATCCGGGACTAGCCCGTGGTCGACTCGGCCCAGCAGGCGCGCAACCAGAAGGCCCTCGCCCGCGCGTCGCGCAACCTGGGCGAGGTCCTCGGCGGGATCGGGGTCGGTGGCAAGGACGGCCTGGCCGACGTCGGGGTGGTCGTCTCGAACCGGGTCCGCCAGAAGTTGTCGACGCCCGGCACCGGCCGGATCTACGGCCGCCCTGGGCTCCGTGGTGCGGGCTCGGTGCGTCACCAGGCCTCGGCCCCAGGGAAGCCCCCGGCGGTCGACACGGGGCGACTGAGGGCCTCCTACACCTGGAGGATCGGCAGGGACGCACGAGGGCCCTACGTGGAGATCGGGACGGACGTCCTCTACGCCCCGTTCCTGGAGTTCGGCACGCGTAAGATGGCCGCCCGCCCCCACCTCCGCCCGGCCGTCAACGAACTCCGCCGGGCGATCGTGGCCCTCATCCGGCAGGGCATCGTCCAGGAGCAGAAGTCGATCGTCCGCCGCCTCCCGAAGGAGATCGCCGCGTGAGCATCGGAGCAGAGGTGAAGGCCCTCGTGGACCCAACCGCGGTGACCGAGACGTACCGGGCGGGCTACGTGCCGGAGGACGCGGCCTTCCCCTACGCCTCGTTCCTCGACCCGGTCTCCGACGCCATCGACCTCCAGGGGGACGCCCAGACGTTGGCCCGCCGTCGGCTCCTTCAAGTCGACCTGTTCCAGGTCGAGGAGGACTTCGACCCAGCCCTGGTCGACGCGGTCGTGGCCGTCATCGACGGGGTCAAGGGGACCTCCGGCTTCCGGTTCCGGGTGGTCGACGTCAACGCCCTCCCCGAGGACGACGACCTCATCCACCACGCGCTCACCGTCTCGGTGGCCCGCCTCTCGTGAGGAACCCCCGCGAGAACCCTGACGGGCGCTACCATCCCCCCGTGATCTACACGACCTTCGGAGGTCCCCAGTAATGGCCGCTGCACACGAGACGATCCTGTTCGACGTCCACGACTTCAAGGTGTACCCGATGATCTCCGACACCGGGGCCTCCCCGGTGTACGGGGCCGCGGTGGACGTCTACGGCATCGCGGAGGTTGGCCTCGACCCGAACCTCATCACCGCCGAACTCAAGGGCGATGGAGTGGTCATCGCGAAGAAGGGCAAACTGGACCGGCTGAACTCCTCGGCCACCTACGGCCGCCTGTCCGGTGACGTGCTGGACGTCATCATCGGCTCGGTGACGACCGAGCGGACCGCCGATCACACGAGGACGGAGATCGAAGCGGGCGTGTCGCTCCCGTCCTTCGGCGCGGCCTTCGTGATCGAGGACGCGGACAACGGCATCGAGGACCTCGTGGTCGTCATGTTCAAGTGCCAGATCACGGGCGGCACCCTCCTCGGCCAGACGACCGACAACTTCGGCCAGCCGTCCTTCGAGTTCGAGGCGATCGGCCTCCAGGCCTCGGCCTTCCTCAACAAGATGGCCTATGTCGACTTCCACAACGTGGCGACGGGTGTCCCCGCCTCGTTGCCGATCTAGGGAGCGACGGGACCCGGGTGACCGGGAGCACCACGGCGGGGGAGGCCTACGTGAGCGGGCCTCCCCCGCTTCGCGTCCGGGTGCTAACATCCCCGGTTGAGATCCCCACCCCCAAGGAGCGCGATGACCGACGTCGACCCGGCCCCGGCCGAGACCCCCGAGCCCCCGGCGACCCCGCCGCCAGAAGGCTGGGTCCCCCCGTACATCCTCCGCAACAAGGGATGCCCGATCGTCCTTTACCGGCTGGAGAACGAGGCCCTCCCGGAGATCGACGCCGACGACGAGGACGCCACCCAGCCGACCCGCAAGGCGTGGCTCCGCTTCACCGCCAACCACGTCGCGGACATCGAGGACGCGTTCGACGGGATCGTGGCTCGGGTCCCGATCGTGGAGGAGCGGAAGGTCATGGACGCCCAGGGCCAGCCGATCAAGGGCCCGGCGGGGTACGAGACCGAGGACATCATCGTTGGCTACGAGGAGCGCGTCTTCTACGGGGTCGACGCCTTCCAGACGGCCCTCTCTCAGAAGACGGGCCGCACCATCCGGAAGGTCTTCTCGATCGCCCTCGATATGGATGAGCAGGCCGTCGGGCTCGCCATGGACACGAGCCGATCCCAGGAGTACCAGACCGCCGTAGGGGTGGCGTGGGCAATCGCCCAAGGTGTGGACCCTACCGAGGCGGCCAAGATCCTCCGGCAAGGTCTGGCCGCCGTCGAAGAAGGGCGCGCCGCCATGGTGTCCCAGTTGCAGAAGATGATGGCTCCGGCCGCGGCATCGACGGCCATTCCCCCTGGGGAAACTGGCTCGCCGCCTGGTGCTCCCTCGGACGGCCAGTAGCCGAGTTCTGGGAGTGCTCCCCGGCCCAGATCCAGCACGTCCTCAAGGCCGCCGGACTCATCAAGAAGAAGGGCACGATCAGTGACGCGCTTCGCATCTTCGGCGCGCACCGGGGGGTGAGGCTCCCCTCCAAGCCCGGGGCGTAGGATCGGCGGAATGACCAGGGACAGGGGCCTCTAGTGGCGACCGGCCTCGACCTCCCGACCCTCGTCCAGAAGGTCCGGGTAGACGGAGACACGGCCCAGGCGGAGCGCCAGGTCGAGTCCTCGATGACCCGCATCGGCGGGAAGATCAAGAAGGCCGGGGTCGCCGCCTCGGTGGGGCTCACCGTCCCGATCATCGCCGGGGCGTTCAAGGCCACCCAGGCCGCGTCCGATCTGGCCGAGTCGGCCTCGAAGGTGGGCGTGGTCTTCGAGGGCCAGCAGGGGATCATCCGAGACTGGGCGAAGACCGCCGCGACCTCGATGGGCCTGTCCGAGGAGGCGGCCCTCGGCGCGGCCGGGACCTTCGGGAACCTGTTCCGCGCGCTTGACGTCGGGCTCAAGCCCGCCGCGGAGATGTCAACCTCCCTTGTCGAACTGGCGTCAGACCTCGCCTCGTTCAACAACGCGAACCCCGAGGACGTCCTCCTCGCGCTTCGCTCTGGCCTCCTCGGTGAGGCGGAGCCCCTCCGACAGTTCGGCGTGTCCTTGTCGGCCGCCCGCATCGAAGCGGAGGCCCTGGCGTCCGGTCTGGTCAAGCCGATCGCGAACGCTACGAAGGTCGCGGAGGCCGCCCTCAAGGTGAAGGTCGCCAACGAGAAGGCGGCCGCCGCGCTCCGCGAGCACGGCGAGGGGAGCACCGAGTACCAGACCGCGGCCATCGCGGCGACGAAGGCGGAGGAGGCCTACGCCGCCTCCACGAAGGGCACGGTCCCCGAACTCACCGCCGCGCAGAAGGCCCAGGCCGCCTACGCCATCATCCAGAAGGACACCGCTCTCGCTCAGGGTGACTTCGCCCGCACGAGCGACGGGCTCGCCAACCAGCAGAGGATCCTTGCGGCCCAGTTCAAGGACACCCAGGCGTCCCTCGGGCAGATCCTCCTTCCGACGGTGACGAAGGGTGTCAAGTTCCTCAACCGCCTCCTGGACGGCTTCAAGGGCCTGTCCCCCGAAATGCGGAAGGTGGTGGTCGTGGTCGGCGGGATCCTCGCCGCGGTGGGTCCCCTGCTCCTCATCGTCGGCAAACTCGCGACCTCGGTCTCCGCCATCACCGGCCTGTTCGGTCTGTTCGGTGGCGCGGCGGGTGGCGCTGCTGTGGCCGCCGAGGGGGCCGCCGTCGCGGGTGGTGGGGTCGCGGCCGCCTTCCTGCCGGTCGTCGCGATTGTCGCGGCCGTCGCCGCGGCGGGCTTCCTCATCGTCAAGAACTGGGACAAGATCGCGCCGGTCCTCAAGACCGTCGCGGCCGGGGCGAAGCAACTGTTCGGCGTCCTGTTCCAGGGCGACTTCAAGGGGGGCGGTCCGTTCGCGGAGGACTCGCCGGTCATCGCCCGGGTCTTCGAGATCCGTGACGCGCTGATCGAGTTCGTCGGCTTCCTCCGGACGAAGGTCCTCCCCGTGATGGTCGACGTGGGGAAGAACGTGATCGAGGGCCTGACGAAGGTCATCTCGTTCCTGTCAACCCACGTTGTCCCCCACCTGGTGGAGTTCGGGTCGAAGGTGATCGACGCCGTCGGCGGGGCCTTCGACTTCCTCGCCGCCGAGGTGATCCCGCTCATCTCCGACTTCGCCTCCTTCGTGGTCGCGAAGGTGACGGAACTCAAGACCTTCTGGGACCAGACCTGGCCCCAGTTCTCGGAGGCCGTCGGTCACGTCTTCCGCGTGGTGCGGACCGTCATCGAGACCGTGCTCGGAATCTTGAAGCCCCTGATCGAGGGGGTGCTCGGGGTCATCGCGGCGCTATGGCGCGCGTGGGGCGATGACATCATGGGCTTCGTCACGACCGCCTTCGAGACCGTGAAGTCGGTCATCTCCGGGGTCCTCCAAATCGTCCAAGGGATCATCCAGACGGTGCTCGCCGTCATCAATGGCGACTGGTCGAAGGCCTGGGATGGCGTGGTGAAGATATTCACCGGAGCCTGGGACGTCATCTTCGCCCTATTCCGCGGCGTCATCACGAACCTCCAGGGGGTGATGGGTGGGATCGTGTCGACCATCGCGGAGTTCCTCCGCCCCGTCGGCAACTTCCTTCATACCCTCGTGGTCGAGCCCTTCGAGGGGCTTCTCGACTTCGTCGGGGGGCTCCCCGGCAAGATCACGCGGAAGGCCCGCGGCATGTGGGACGGGATCTTCGGGGCCTTCAAGGCGGCCATAAACAAGATCATCGACCTATGGAACGGGCTGGAGTTCAAGATCGGCGGGAAGAAGGTCTTCGGTCAGACCCTCCCGGGGGTGACGATCGGGACCCCGGATATCCCGCGTCTGGCCCTCGGTGGGCGGCCACCTCCCGGCCAGGCCTTCCTCGCGGGCGAGCGCGGCACCGAACTCGTGACCGGCGACCGGAGTTCCGCCCAGGTCCTCAACGCCGACCGGACCCAGCGCCTCCTCCGCCAGATCGCCGCGGGCGGGGGTCCCACCTCGTCGGAGCCCGGGATCTACGCTCCTATCAGCGTCGAGACCGTCGATCGGCGCTCCGGTGAGCAACTGGGCCGGGACATCGCCTGGGGCCTCTCCAGCGGTACGGGGCGGCCTCTGGTGGGCTCCGGGAAGGAGCGGTAGGTGGCACTCGACCGAGATGGTCAGTACGAGGTCGGGGGCCTGCTCATGGGGCCGACGACCGGCTACGTCGTGGACACCGTCCTCGGGCTCGGGGGGATCCCTGAGATCCGCACGGTTGACCGCCCCAAGTCACACGATCACGGGGGGTGGGCAGGCACCGACCTTCTGGAGCCCCGGGAGATCGTGATGGCCGTCGGCCTCGACGGGGAACTCGACGCCTCCGCCTACGAGACGCTCATCACGAACCTCGGCGCGGTGATGCGGCCGCGGTCCGACGAGATGGCGTTCCGCTACAAGCGGTTCGGTCGGATCCGTCGCCTCGGCGCAAGGCCTCGCGGGTTCATCCTCCCGTGGGACGACGACTTCTATCTGGGAGCGGGCCGCGCCGCCCTCCGCTTCCAGTGTCCGGACCCGGTGATCTACTCCGACGAGACCGACGAGACGGGGCCCTCCTCGGGCACGTTCCCGGTGACGAACGACGGGAACTTCCCGATCTGGCCGGTGGTCGAGACGGCGGCCGGTGGGGACATCACCCTCACGAACGCGACGACCGACGAGACCGTGGAACTCCTCGATCTGTCGGGCGCGGCGGTCATCGACTTCGCCGCCCGGACCGTCTTCGTGGGGACCTCCGACGAGTACGCCGCGGTCCAGCCGAGTCCCGACTGGTGGAAGGTCCAACCGGGGTTGAACTCCCTGACATTCTCGGCCTCCGCTACGATCACGTTCCGACACGGCTGGGCGACGGGCTAGAGGGGATCCATGGCAGGGAACGCTAGCGACTACCTGGAGGAGGCGATCGGGGACCACGTCTTCATGAACGTCCCCTACACCTCGCCCTCCACCCTGTACCTCGCGGTCTACTCGGTGGCCCCGACCGATGCCGGAGGTGGGACCGAGGCCACGGGCGGGTCCTACGCCCGGGAGGTCGTCACGTTCGAGCAGGGGGCCTCCCCGGGTCAGTACCTCAACGATGTCGCGATCGACTTCGTCAACATGCCCGCCGGGACCTGGGTCGCCTACGGGATCCACGATCACCCCACCGCGGGGAACCTCCTCACCCATGCCGCGCCGGTCTCCCCGAAGACCACGTCCGCCGGTCAGACCCTCAACGTCGCCGCGGGTGACGTTGCCGCGACGGTGACGTAGCCATGGCGAACGAGGCGCGCCAGTGGCAGAACTTCGTCGGCGGGAAGGTGGGTGACGACCCGCTCGCGTCCGGCGGGACCACGCTCAACTCGGCGGACCTGGCGGTCCTCGACGCCGTCGACGCGGACCACCATATGGTCATCGTCCTCGATCCCGATGGGCTCTACGGAGACCCGGACCCGTGCTGGGTGACGGCTCACACCGCGTCCGCCACGTCCGCCACGATCCTCCGGAGCGTCGAAGGCGGCACGGCGCGAGCCCACCGTCTGGACACGCCCTGGGTGCATACGACCGTCGAGTCCGACCTCATCGGCCAGTCCGGCGCGGGCTCCCCGGAAGGCGCGGTCGTCGCGCCCATCGGCCGCCTCTACGTTCGGACCGACGGCGGGGCGAACACGACCCTTTACGTCAAGGAGTCGGGGACCGGCGACACTGGATGGGTGGCGAAGTAGATGGCTCATCCCCGGTTCATGCTCGCCCGCTCCTTCAAGAAGATCCGCCACACGGCCGGGGACATCACCCTCAACGTCGCATCGGTCACGGCCCTCGATGCTTCCGCCCTTGACATCACCCTCGACGCGAAGGTGGGGGACGTCATCGAGTACGGCATCTCGGCTCGGGTGACCGCGGTCGCCCAGGCAGTCGCCTTCGACGTCTACACGGTCGTCTCCGCCGCCCGGGTGAACCCCTTCGGCGTGGGCATCTCCGCCGCGCTCGCCACGACCATCGGCGTCCCCGGTTGGTTCGTGTCGACCACGAACGCCATCCTCCCGGTCACGGGCCTCGTGCTCTACACGATCCAGTCAGGGGACCTCGACGCCAACGGGCGAGTGCTCATGCGGCCGCACTACGGGAAGATCAATACGACGGCTCGGGTCCTGTCCGCGAACACGTCAAGCCCTCTCGACGTCTGGGCGAAGAACCTCGGCCCACCCGAGCCGAACTAGCCCTCGTGGCCGTCACCGGGATCACGTTCGTCACTTGCGGCAACACCTCGGGCCTGTCCGGTCCGATCATCTCGTTCTTCCGAACGGCCGAGGGGTCGATGGGGGTCGGCCGGGAGCCCGCCCCCGCGCCCCAGAACTACCAGGCGATCGCCCATTGTGGCGAGACGCGCTTCACCACCACTGAGTTCCCGCTCACCGACAACGCCAACGGCAACGGCCCGGTCACCGGGCGAGGAGCGCACAGTGAGGCCGGGTCGATCGTCCCGGACGGCCCCTTCCTCTACGTCCTTCGTTCACCCGGCGCGAACCAACTCCGAGTGTGGCGGTTCGACCCGGTCACCGGAACCGTCCAGTCCGTGACGTCGACCATCTCCAACGTGAGCGCCTCCGGTCTGGGCATCGCGGCCCGCGGGTTCTCCGGCTACCGCGGATTCCTGGTGCATGACCTGGCCGTCTCCCGGAAGCGGATCTTGAAGTGGCACTACGAGGTCGAGGACGGCCCCGTATTCAGTCACGATACTCAATGGACCTTCGAGGTCGATGAGGAACCGGAGAACCTCGACGTCGAGGACATAAGCCCCGACGAGTTCCCGCCGTTGGCAGATGACCCGATCTTCTGGGCGGCCGGAAGCGCCGGGCTGATCACGCCCTTCGTGAAACGGTGTGCCTCGGATGGTCCGCCAGCCGAACAGACCTGGACGATCCCCGACTCGCCATCCGGCTACGCCTACGCCTACGTCGACAGCATCAACGTCGTCGGCCCCGGCGAAGCCATCGGGCACGCGGCGAACCAACTGAGCGTGGACGACGGTGACGCCATCTCGTTCTTCCGGTTCCTGGTTGGGGAGACGGATCCCTTTGAGATCACCGACGGGGTCACGGTCGACGGTGATCCGTACCGAGCATGGGCGGTCGCCAACAATGAGCACGTCGTCACCCAGAGCGGAGGCATCCGTCTTCACGTCGGCGGGGATATGGAGACGGTCGTAGCGAACACGAACGATGGCAGGATCCTCCTCGGGACCCTCATCCGTGACGACGCCCCCCAGGGCTGGGTCATCGGGAGGCCACTGTGATCGGCGGGGGGGCCATCGGGACCCTCACCCCCGGTGGATCCACGGCGCGCACCGTCGGCTCGGTCATCACCGACGAGGTCTCCTTCTCGATCGACTTCGACACGGACGCCTCTGAGTTCGGCGCGACGAAGGTCGACGGCGGGCCGGTCGAGTTCAAGATCGACTTCGACGCGACAGTCCACTCCCTCATCGAGGGCCGCGACTACCGGGTGGTCATCACCGACCTCGCCGGTAACCGCTACTCAGAACTGGTGACCGCCTCCCTCGGGGATATGTCCTGGGAACTCAACGGGCCGGGCTCCTTGGAGTTCGGCATGGGCCAAGACGACCCGGCCGCCGGGACGGTGCACGCGCTCACGCGCGAGGTCGAGGTCTGGAAGGGCGACTCGCTCCTCTGGTCCGGGCCCATCGTGCGACCCCTCGCGTCCGCTCAGTTCGCCTCGTTCCAAGCCCAGACCCCGGAGTGGTACTTCTCGCGCCGCCACGTTGGGAAGGCCGACCGGACCAACCACGTCCCCGGTGGCGACTTCGAGGGTGGATACGGCGAATGGAACGTGGGGTTCTCCGCACCGCTGGAGCCCGTCGCCGGACGCAACCCCGCTCACTGGAACGATGCGATCGTCACGACCCGCGCGGTCACCGGCAAGCGGTCGCTCCGCCTGGAGCAGGAGGCCTCGGGCCAGCCGAAGTACGGGATCACCGCGTCCGAATACTTCGAGTGGGAGGTCGACCCCGACACGGTCGGAGAGGCGGGGGACGTGTGGACCCTGTCCGCCTACTGCTTCATTCCGTCGAGCGGGTGGCGCGGGCCGCGCCTCGATCGCGGCGGGCTCGGGATGGGGCGCTTCTCGACCTCGGACGTGATCGTCATCACCTCCGAGGACGGCCTCACCTTCGGCGTCTTCCCCAAGCCGATCGAGGGCGCGACAACCACCATCGACGAACTCCACCCGAGGAACCGCTGGGTCCGTCACCAGGTCACCCTCGTCCAGCCTCCGAGCGATGAGCCCGAACTCATCTCAGTCCGGCTCCATTGTCCTAACGGGGTGATCTTCTGGGACCGGGTGACGCTCACCCTCCAGGAGGCGCTCCACTTCGAGGAGACCGACCAGGCCCTCATCGCCGCGGGGATCGTGGAGCACCTCCAGGATCCGGCCTACGGGAAGTCGGACCTGGGCATCGCGCTGCACACGCCCCTAACGGGGGTGAAGCGCGACCGGACCTACCTCCACCAGGAGCACGCGAAGGGCCTCGACCTGCTCCAGGAGTTCCCGAAACTGGACGACGGCTTCGACTGGGACGTCCAGGTCACCCCCGGCGGGAAGACGTTCCGCACCCACTACCCGCGCAAGGGGGTCGACCGAAGCGCGTCGATGGTCTTCGAGTACGGCCGGAACATCGTGGACTTCTCCGACGCCTTCGACGGCGAGGCCGCCGCGTCCTCGGTCATCATGCTCGGGACCGGTGACGGCTCCTCGCGGGAGGAGGGCTTCGCGGAGGACCCGACCCTGTTCGAGGGGATCACCTACGAAGACGTGAGCGTGGCCCCCGACTCGGAGGGCTACGGCCAGATCGACACCCTCGACAACCGCGCGACGGAACGCCTCCGTGAGGCGTCGACCGCGTCGATCGTGGAGATCGAGGTCAAGGAGATCGTGGACTTCGAGGGGCGCGAGGTCATCCTCCTCGGCACACTCCAGACCGGGGACCTCGTGAGGGTCCGCATCCACCGCGGGATCACCCACGTCGAGGGCGTCTACCGGGTGGTTCGCATGAGCCTCAACCCCACTAGTGGCATCATCACCCTGACCCTCAACTGGTGGAGCGAGTAGTGCCTCTGCCCCCCGACGAACGCCGCACGCGTGACGAGACGCTCCGACGTCTCGAAGCCCTCGAACGCCGCCTCTCCCCCGGCCCGGCCCGGGTGCCGGTCTTCGAGACCTGGTCCCAGACTGGGGCCCTCGTCGTCCAGACGTCCGGCCGCTACCACCCCCCTCGGGGTGGCCGCCTCGTGTCGGTCATCTCGTCCCTCGCGGTGGGGGGCTCCACCCCGACGGTGGTCGAGGTCTGGAAGTCGGGGGAGGCCTCCCCGATCGAGACGGTCACCTTCGGGGTGGACCAGACCTGGGAGCCCATCGCCTGCTCCCACTTCGTGGATGACTCGGCCTACGTCTGGATGGATCTGGTCACCGCGGGGAGCGGGGCCCGGTCGATCACCGTCCAGATCGAGATCATCCCCGGGCAGTAGGGTCGACCTCGATGGCCTACCCCGTGCGGTCGATGACGAAGTCCCGGCTTCTTACCGGGCAATTCAACGGCCACCTCCCCCCCTCAGTCCTCTCGTCAACCCCGGGTCAGATCGGGGGCGCGACGGTCACCCTCATCACCCCCGCGGCGCGGGGGTGGCGTGCCCTCTGTGCGGCCGCGAAGAAGGCGGGCCACACGCTCAAGACAAACGCGCCGTCGAGTTCGTATCGGACCTACGACGAACAGGAGGACATCTTCCGCGCGCGGTATGTCCCCTGGTTCACGCGGCACACCTCCGGGGAGATCCGGACGAAGACGTGGCTCGGGCGAACGTGGTGGCACCAGTCGGGCGCGGTCGCCGCGGTGCCGGGCCAGTCCAACCACGGTTGGGCCTCGGCGGTCGACACGGGCGAGGAACGCGACGGGGACCGCTGGGCGGAGCCCCTCGACAACGCGACCCTCTCGTGGCTGATCGCGAACGAGGAGAAGTTCGGCTTCTCCCATGAGATCCAGTCCGAGCCCTGGCACCTACGGTGGTTCTCGGGTGACGTGATCCCCGCCGCCGTGCTCGCCTACGAGAAGACCCTCAAGACACCCCCCGAGACGGAGGACGAAGACGATATGGGAACACCGCAGTACCTAGTGATTGACGACGACGGCAAGTGGTGGGTCACGGGCGGAATCTTCAAGCGGTACGTGAACGACCGCCTGGAGGCGCGGATCCTCGTGAACTCGAAGATGGCGATCGCGGACGGCACCTACTCCAACGGGGACCCCCGGCCGTTCCGCTGGCCCTACCTGGCGATCGGTGACATCCGGGACGTGGCGGACCTGGTCAAGTAGGGGGGTACCGTCCGCGCGACGGCGAACACGTAGGGTGGGCAACCATGGGGGGCCCGGCGGTGAGGAGGAGGCGACGGTTCGGCCGAGGCGGGGGGCTCTCGACCGTGGCGCGCGACTCGATCCTGTTCCTTTCGGGGATCATCCTCATCGTGAACGAACTGGTGGTGCGCGATGGACCTGAGCGCCCGACCGTGCTACTCCTGCTCGCGGGCATGGTTGGCCTTCCGGCCTTCCTCCGTGCCGATGAGAGGGCGTCACAAGATGATGCCGACGAGTAACCACTACGGTCGCTTCCGGACCTGGCTCGCCCGCCACCCTCGGTCGATCCTCTGGTCCTCCGCCGTCCTCGTGTCGACGGTCGGCTGGGATCTGATCCGGGGGTGCCCCTGCTAGCGCCGGGCTCCACGTAGGCTCCCCGGGGTGGTTCACCCCCTGGAGTCCCAGAGGACTCGGACGATCGCCCGAGTCGTGACCCTGGTCGCCATCATCCTCACCGCCTCGTGGTACGTGGTGCGCGCCGAAGGGCACGCCGACACGGCCACGACCGCGGCCGAGAAGGCGGACGCCACGGCCGAGGCCCTCCGTGAGGAGGTGCGGGCCCGGATCATCTCGGACTGTGAAGGGACGAACGACTCGCGGACCATCGTCCGCGACGCGATCGTGGACTCGATCATCCTCATCGGTCGGTACACGTCGGACCCCACCGAGGTCGAGGTCATCGCCAAGGACATCGAGGCGACCCTCAAGAAGCAACTCCCACAACGCGACTGTCCCAAGGTCGCGGAGGCCGCAATCGAGGCCGCCGAGAAGGCGGCAACTGAGAAGGAGCCAGCATGAGCAAGAACCCGTTCGTCGTCCTCGCTGAGAAGGTCGCCACGACCTACGTCGAGGCGTTCCTCACGATCCTCCTCGGGGGTGACTGGCTCAACGTGTCGACCGCGGAGGCCGCCGCGATAGCGGCACTCCCCGCGGCGCTCACGGTCATCGCAAACGGGACGCCTCTGGTCCCGATCGGCCTCCCGTTCTACGTCGACCTCGGGCTCCGAGCGGTACGCACCTACGCCGTGACCTTCGTCGGCTTCGCCGCCGCGGTGCCGGTGTTCGCGCTGGACTACTCGATCGCCGTCTCCGCCTCGGCCGCCGGGATGACCGCGGCGCTCGCACTCGTGAAGGGTGCCCTGGCCTCGAAGATCGGACGCTCCGACTCGGCGGCCGTGCTGCCCGCGTCCCTCGACCCCGCCGCCTAGTTGGGGTGGCGAGCCTGCCTCGCCTGTGAGACCGAGTTCAAGGAGGGACCCTGCCTCTCGTGTGAGGGGCCGGGGGTCCCTGGCCGCCTAGTCGACTTCTGCCCGCACGGGAACCGTCGACCGTTCCGGGGGTGGCCGTGCCCCCGATGCCGCGACGAGTTCGTGGAGTTGCATCGGTCGATCCGCCGGATCATGCCTAGACACGTCAACCCAGGTAGTCCATACTGACCGGAACGTCTCGCCCGGTTGAACTTGGGGACCGGATCCGGGACGTTTCCGAGGAGCCCCTGGAGTCGCACCGGGGGCTCCTCCGCGTCACGGGGGGTTGACAGGCGTGAGACAATGAAGGTGGAGGCGATGAGAACCCTCCCGCAACCCTCACCCCAAGGAGGCATAAGCGACCGTGAAGACACGGACCCGAGCAACGATCAAGATCACCCAGCCACGTCCTCTCCCCGGGGACGTCAAGTGGGAGCCCCCCTTCAAGTACGACTGTTCCCGAGGCCATGAGATCCACGCCTCGAAGGCGGTCGACGCGTGCCCCATGTACCGACGGGGCCAGCCGTGCGACGGCACCCTCAAGCGGTTCGGCATCGGAGCCCGGTCGTGAAGATCCGCTGGGTAGATCGCCGCGCCGTTGGTCAGATGCTCTGGATCCAGACCTCGCGAGCCCCGCACGAGGGGTTCTCGGCTTGGGTCGAAGGCCTCACCGCTGAGGACCGTCGCGACCCCGGCCGTCCGGAGACGTGCTTCTACGGCCGGGGTGCGATCGGCAAGGCGAAGGCCGCGGCCCAGATCGTGGTCGACCTTCGGGGGAGACGGTGATGGACCGCGACGACCTCATCCCATTCCTCCTCGACCGCGGGCGGAAGATCATCCTGGAGATCGCCTCGCCCACCTCGTGCATCATCTCGACGCGGGTGGCGATCGAGGTCCTCAAGGCCCACGGCATCCGAGCCCGAGCCCAGGCCGTGACGGTCGAGGCGCTCAACGCGCACGCCCGGCGCGACGTCGAGACGAACGCGCCGGAGCCCCGGCTCGGGTCGTGGGCCATCGGGTGTACGGCGACCGGCTACCTCGACCCCCTGGAGAACACCTGGGACGGCCACCTGGTGGCGGTCTTCACCGACGCCAAGGGCGAGGTGCTCCTCGACCTGTCGGCTGACCAGTTCTCCCGACCGGCGAAGGAGATCCACGCGGAGCCCCTGGCGATCCGCATCAAGGGCGAGTGGCCCACCGGCTGGATCTGGCCTAACGGCTCGGTGATCGCGTACAAGCCGAACCCCCTCTCGCTCCTACCGCCAGTCCCGGAACTGGTCGGACCGCGACCACTGGGGCCCGATCTTCGACCAGATCATGGAGGAGATGGGATGCCCCGTCGGATGACGCGCCGTCGTGCGGCCGGGATCCTCCGCCGCCGCCGGGACTACCTGACGAAGGTCGCCGTCGGGAAGCGGTCCTCGTCCTTGCCGACCCGCCACGAGGAGGAGGAGATCGAGGCCCTGGAGGTCGCGCTCTGGGTCCTCGACTCAACCCCGGTTGCGACTGTCACACCCCTGGGAGTAAGGTCCCCCCAACCCCTCGCCACCCAAGGAGAACCCCATGGCTGAACTCCAGACGCGACCGCCGACGGGCCAGGTCGCCTACCCACTCGTCCTCGTGGAGCACGAGGAGAAGGCCGGGGGCTCCTACGCCCTGGCCCAGTTCGCCGCCTCCCCCAACGTGGGCCGATGCTTCGTCCTCGACACTGGGGACGGCACGGCCGACGAGTACGCATCGCTCGGGCCCTACGAGATCCTCGTCCACGACGGCACCTGGCCCAGCATGATCGGCCAGATCGAGGCGGCCACGAAGGCCCCGCGCTCCGACCCGGAGAAGCCGAACGTGGTGGGCATCGACCATGGCTCCGCCATCTGGCAGATGTTGAGCCTCTGGACCGACGAGAGGGCGCGCCGGTCCGAGTCGGGCCGGAAGAAGTTGGAGCGCGATCCGGACGCGGAGATCGACGCGACGGTCAACCTCTGGAACGATGCGAAGTCGCGCTGGGGTCGGATGATGTTCCTCCTCAAGAACTTCGACGGGATCGGGGTGATCCTCGCCCACGGCTCGGACGTCGTGAAGGTCGAGGGCGGGGTGCCCACGAAGGAGACGGTCTGGTCGACGGTCGTGGAGAAGAACACCGAGGGCGTGGTCTCCGCCATCGTCCGGGTCCGTCGGCCGCACGCGGCGCGCCTCATCGGGGTCCGCTCGCTCACGATCGAGGTCCCCGGCGACGGGCTCCCGCTTCCCGATCAAGGGATGCTGGACCACCTGGTCTTCGGGATCCTCGGGGCCGGTGGCTTCGCCGCCTCGACGTCGGTGGCGGCCACGACCGGGATGCCGACGCCCGCCGCGAAGGCCTCGGTGCTGGATCGGGTGAAGGCCTCCTATCCCGAGAACATGACGGACAAGGAGCGGGCCGCCGAGGCCGGTCGTCTCTGGCACGCCTACGGCCTCCCGGACAAGGTCGAGGAGGTCCCCGCCGACAAGGTCGCCGCCCTGCTCCTTGACATCGCGGACGGGAAGACCCAGACCCCGCCGGAGGATCCGCCCGACGGTGGGGGCGAGGATCCCTCCACGCCCCCCGAGGAGCCCCAGGGCGGGCCTCCGGCGACCTCCGGCCCCGGTGATACCCCGGATCCAGCAGAGGGCTCCACAGAGGTCCACCTCATGGGCGAGGCCTACTCCTCGGAGGACGCCCGACACTGGCTGGACGATGCCCGCCGTCCCGCGCTGATCGGGGTCGCCAAGGTCGAGGGGATCCTGGCGACCGGCAAGACCGAGGAGATCCGTGAGCGCCTCCTCCTCCACTTCGGTTTGGCCGAGTGGCCGGAGGTCGAGGAGGCCCAGGCCGTGGCCCGGGTCGAGGAGGCCTTCGGTGAAACCGCGGAAACCGCGGATCCCGTGCTCATCGACGTCCCCGAGGGATGGTCCGAGGGCCGATGCCTCTGTGGCGAGCCCCTCACCTACAGGGCGGGCGACCAGAGGAACACGATCCGCCACCTTGACCCCACCATCGACACCAACCACCCAGCAGAGGAGCCCTTCTAATGTCCGAGCCCGAGCCCCAGTCACCCCCGCAACCCAAGCGCCGCCCGTCGTTCTCGATCGCCTTCGAGTTCACCGACTTCACACCCGGCGAAGACCTCGACCGAGACGCCCTCGGCCAGACGATCTTCGATCACCTCATCCAGGGGCCGGTCGACGCCGACGGAGACTGGTCGATCGACGGCTTCGAGGTCCTCCGATGACCGACACCCCGAACCCCACCCCACCCGAGGACGCCATCTGGCCGACACCAGAGGGCAACCTCCTCGATCCGCTCGCCACGACCGACGGCATCGCGAAGGCGAGGGAGGCGCTTCGCTCGCTGGAGGGGTGGACGATGGACCTCATCGAGTCCGCTCCCGTGAAGGCCGACCCGATCCATCCGACCTACGTCCACGACCTCGCCTACCTGGTCGACAACCTGGAGGCGATCATCGACAAGGCGAAGGCCATCCAGGCCGAGGCCGGGGAGGCCCTGGCGAAGGCCGTCCCGTTCGGCACGCCACGGATCGCCTTCCCCGGGCTCCGGCCTCTCACCCCCCGTTGGGGCGGCACCCGCAAGGAGTGGGCCATGGACATCCTCGGGGACCTCGTGAAGGCTCGGGTCCTCGTAGCCCCGGCGAAGGTCGACACCGAAACTGGGGAGATCGTCTCGCCCGCCTATGAGCGGACGCCCGAGGAGGTCCTCGACTCCGCCTTCTCCGTGGTCTCCCTCACCGGATCGAACCTCAAGGTCACCGGGCTACGCGCCCTGGGCCTCGATCCGGACGACTACTGCAAGAAGACCCCCGCGCCGCCGACCGTCCAGGTGACGAAGGATGCGCTGGACCGATGATCGTCGCCAAGACAGGCTTCTACGTGTCCGCCCAGGTGTGGATCGCCCGCCGCCGTGCTCGCCCCGGATACCGCGACGACGGCCGCGTGCGTCGTGGGAGCGATCTTCAACGCCCTCGCCTGGCTGGTCACCGATGACTGAGGTCAAGGCCTTCGACACCTACAAGACGAACGCCGATCTGATCGTGGCCGCGGTCCGTCTCGGCTACCTCCGGAAGGAGTGGACGACCCTCGACCCAACCTGTGGTGAGGGCACCTTCTGGAACCTCTGGAGGCCGGACCGGCTCATCGCCTCGGACCTCGACAGTAGGAAGTCTCCTACCGGGACGTCGGTCGACGTCCGACGCCTCCCGCATATGGGGCGCGTCTTCGACGCCACGGTCTTCGACGGGCCCTACAAGTTCAACGGCAGGCCCGCCGCTGAGACAGATGAGAGGTACGGGGTCCATCTCCCGACGAGATGGCAGGACCGGATGGACCTGCTCATCGAGGGCACGAAGGAGTGCGCGCGCGTCACGAAGACGATGCTCCTCATAAAGTGCATGGACCAGGTGTGCTCGGGGAAGATCCGGTGGCAGAGGCGGGTCCTCACCGAGGTCGCGGAGCACGAGGGCTTCGGGCTCCTGGACGAACTCCACTACGAGTCGTTCCGGCCCCAGCCGTCGGGCCGCCGCCAGGTCACGGCACGCCGGAACTTCTCGACGCTCCTCATCCTCCAGCGCGGACACTCGTGGCGACACGCGTAGTCGTCGGCTCCTTCGAGTACGTCCGGCGGGACTACGTCCCCCGCAAGGGACAGAAGCCGCGCCACGACTGGGTCCGCAACCACCGGGGCCATAAGGCCATCGTCGGCCAGGAGGTGGCGACCCTCGTGGATGAGATCGACCGGCTTCGATCGGCTCCACTCATCCGGGGTTGACGGTTCCAGGGGGATCCCCTAAACTGACCAGTGAGGAGCACCCCGCTCCTCGACTCACCCCAAGGAGAAGACCTCAATGGTCATGGAAGCACTCACCCAGTACGAGCGGACCAGCCCGTTCGAGATGCTCGGGACGAAGATCACGGAGACCGAGGTCGACGCGATCCTGGCCCAAGCCGGTCTGGACTTCGAGGTCGGCACGTTCGCCCCAGTGGTGAACGGCTACGTCGATGAGAAGTCGGTCGGCATCCAGCGCCTCGACACTGGCGAGACGTTCGGCTACGGCAAGAAGTCCTATACCGTCGTCCAGCCACGCCAGGCCTTCGGGTTCCTGGAGGACCTCATCGGGACCGGCCTGGTAGACGTCGTCTCGGCGGGCACCTTCAAGGGCGGGGCCCGGATGTGGATCCAGGCCAAGGTCGGCCAGCCGATCACGATCCCCGGCGACGAGGTCGAGGCGTACATCACCCTCTCGACCGGCTTCGACGGCCAGACCTCCCTCCAGGGGGTGTACGGCTTCCTGCGCCTCGCTTGCACGAACCAGTTCCCCAGCCTGGCCCGCGAGGCCAAGGCCATCTGGCGACACCGTCACTCCCGCCACGTCCTCGCCAAGGCGGAGCAGGCCAAGGAGATCCTGGGGCTCGCGCCGAAGGTCATCGAGGGCTTCGAGGCGGAGGTCCGTCGGCTCATCGAGACCGAGGTCACGGACCAGGCCTTCCGTCGGATCGTCCAGCACGTCCTCCCGATCACCGACTACCAGACCCCTCGCCAGAGGCGGAACGTCGAGGAGCAGAGGGACGCCGTGAGGGCCATGTACGGCTCTGAGATCGACGGCGGCCGGTTCCACGGGACCGGGTGGGGCGCGGTGAACGCGGTCAACTCGTGGGCCCAGTGGGCGAAGCCGATCAAGGCGAGCGACGACCGGGCGATGCGACAGGCGATCCGCACCCTCGACGGCACCTTCGGCAACCTGACAACCCAGGTTGCGAACATGGTGCTCGCACGGTAAGCGCCGACGAGTAGACGCGGGCGGGGCCCGGGGGGAGTACCCTCCGGGCCCCGCTACATCTTCCTCGCCAAAGGAGACGGCCGAACGATGCCCACGACGGAGCCGATCGACCCGTGAACGATAGCCCGAACGCCCGTACCCCCGCCACCGGAGTCGAGGTGGTCTCCGATACGGGGCCCTTCGCCATCATCCCCGAGTGGGTCCTCGATCACCCCGACCTGTCCGACAAGGCGGTCCGGCTCTATGGGATCTTGGCCCGCTATGCCGACGCCCAGGGGGCCGCCTGGCCGAGGAGGTCGGTGCTCGCTGAGCGCCTCCGGGCCTCGGTGAAGACGGTCGACCGGACCGTGGCGGAACTGGAGAAGGCGGAGGCGATCGAGGTCCGGGCCCGGATCGAGGGCCGGGTCCAGCGGTCGAACCTGTACGTCCTCCGCCGGGCACGACCAGGGGGGACACCAGTGTCGCCCCCCCTCCCCACCGACGACGCCCCCCCGGGGGACACGGGTGTCGCACAGAAGGAGAGCCAGGGTGAACGAGAGCCAGGAGAAACCCCTCCGTCGACTGACGTCGACCGGGAGCGGGGCTTCGAGGTCTTCTGGAAGGCGTACCCCAAGCGGAACGGGAAGCGGGTCGGGAAGGCCGCGACCCTCACTCGATGGCGATCCCTCGCCCTCGACACGAAGCACCGGGCCTACGCCGCCGCGCTCCACTACGCCACCGCGGTCGAGGCGGGCGACACGATCGCCAAGGACCCCGAGCGGTTCCTCTCCCGCGGCTACTTCGAGGACTGGGTCGACGGACCCGGGGGGACCCCTGGGAAGCCGGAGGGGACCGGCCCACCACCACGCGAGGATGGCTCCTACTTCGCCCCGGGCACCGGGTGGATCCGGCCCGTCGGCTCCGCGGCGAGGTAGGTAGCGTGGAGCCATGGTCACCCCTGGCCTGCCCCGCACGTACCGAACGCCCCATGAGTTCTCCGACGAGGCGAAGGCGATTCAGGAACGCATCGAAGCCGTCCGTGAGAAGGCCCAGGCGAAGCGCCGGGGGCGGCCAGTGCCCGAGGAGGACCGCCTCCCGTACAAGGATCCGGACTAACCTCGACGGCTTCCTGTCCGAGGAGGCTCCATGCCGGTCCGTAGACAGGTGGCCCTTGCGGTCGCCGTACTCATCGCCGTCGCGCTCGCGACGATCCCGTCCCCACCCAACCGGTCCGCCGTCGAGGTCACCTCGCCGCCGGACCCCCCAAATACCACCTTCCTCGCCCGAGACGAAAGGCTCCCCCGAGCGGCCGTGACCTCAACCACCACGACGACCGTCGCGAAACCACCCCCAGAAATCGCGACGACCACCACCGAAATCGCGACGATCGCGAAGCCTGTCGCGAAATCCGCGCCACCGACCAGCGACCGCTTCGACGCCCTGGCCCGATGCGAGTCCGGCGGGGACCCGACGACGAACACCGGGAACGGCTACTACGGCGCGTTCCAGTTCGACCTCCAGACGTGGGCCTCGACCGGCCGGTCCGGCCTCCCGTCGGATCACTCCTACGGCGAGCAGAAGGCCGCGGCGATCGAACTCCAGGCGGCTCGCGGTTGGTACCCATGGCCGCGGTGCTCGCGTCGACTGGGCTACCTATGAAGCGACACCGGCCACCCAAGCGAGGGAAGCCACCCCAGCGCGACGTCGAGAAGACGCGGGCCTGGGAGCGCCGGTCGAGGAAGCCGATCGCCTCCGAGTCGAAGAAGCACCGGGACCGACGCTCCGAACGCGAGGAGGTTCGCCGACAGGTGATCGACCGCGACAAGGGATGCCGGGCTCGGGGGATCCTCCCGGGCCGGTGCGGGATCGTGTCGATGGACCGGGCCCCACTGGAGGTCCATGAGACGGTCCCTCGTGGACGCTGGGCGGTCTCGTACCTGGTGCCCGAGGTGTGCGTGGCCCTCTGCCAGATCCACCACGACTACGCCACCGAGCACCCAACCGAGGCCGAGGCCGTGGGGCTCCTGGCGAAGGCTCCGCAACCGGGGTTGACTAAGCCGGGCCGCCCGTCGTAAGATGCCCTCGTAAGCGACTCACCCCAAGGAGATCCGATGAGCAAGACCGCCAGTGTCTCGATCCGGTTCGGCAAGGCGAACGCTGCCGCCGTTCACGAGGAGTGGCTGGAGAAGTGTGGCGACGGGTGCCGGTGCATCCCGGTCGCCCAGGACGTCTTCGAGGACGTCACGGAGATCGCCGCCGAGACCCACGAGGAGGTCGCCACCTTCGGTGACGCCCTCGTCCTTGCCGCCGCCCTGGCCGAGGTCGACTCGAAGGTCCACGGGGCCGACGTCGTCATGGTCACGGTGGCCGAGGCCGGAGCCATGAACCTCATCGCCCTCGGCTGGCACACGATTACCGACGCCGTCGAGGCCCTCGACGCGAGGGCCGCGTGATGGACGAGTACGACGAGGCCGCTCAGCGCGAGGAGGAGCGCCTCCTCGCGAAGGCCCACCAGGACGACTACCGCGAGGCACGGAAGGAGGGTCGATGACGTGGCCCTCCTCTGGTGCGAGTGGTGCGACGACGACCGGCGCGGGCTCGGGGAGTACCTCGTGGTGCTCCGCGGGTTCCCGTACCGCCGCCACCTCTGCGCGCCGTGCGTCCACCACGGCCTCGACGACGACCTGATCGCGTCGATCCAGCATCCCAACCCATGGCCGACGTCACCCCCGAAGTACGAGCGAACCTGGACGAGTCCCAGCCACCGCTCCTCGGTGAGAAGGGCCCGTCGACGCGCCACCTCGTCCACGAGCACGAGCGAACCCTCCCCCCCCAAGGCGAACAAGGCCGACCCGAACCAGTTGACCCTCGGCCTCGACGTCGAGGTCCACCCACCCCAACCCAGGAAGACCATCGTCCACGAGCACACCCGCCGCAACCCTCACCCCCGAAGGAGCACCATGACCACCGCAACCGAGCCCGAGAGCCGGACCGAAGTGACCGCGCTCAAGGACGCCCAAGCCCAGGCCCGGGCCTCTGACCCGGTGACCTCACACGAGGCCGCCAAGGTGGCGACACGTTCGCTCCGCCGTCGGATGGCCGACGTCCTCCAGACCTTCCAGTGGGAGGCCACGAAGACGGCCAAGTCCCCCGGGGCCGTCGAGGGCCTCACCGACGAGGATCTCCAGCGGTGCTTCACGAACTACACGTTCAAGGGCTCACCCTCGGGGGTCCGCACCGCCCGGAAGGACCTCTGTCGCGAGGGGCTCCTGGAGCCGAAGATGCTCGGGGAGATCGAGGACACCCGACCGACGGCCCTCGGGAACCCGGCGATCGTCTACGTCCTCACCGACGCGGGCGCGGCGTTCGACCTCCACCCAGGGGACCGGACGTGATCGGGACCGTCATCCTCTGCGCGCTCCTGGCCGCCGCCTTCTGGGCCGTCATCACCGGCCGCCTCCGGCTGGGCCCCGAGCGGGAGCCTATGGCGTGGTACGTCCACGAAGCCCCCGACGGCTCCCTCCGGTTCACCCCCACGGAGCCGTGGCGCGTCGTACCCGCGCCGCCCTTCGACTGGTCCGAACACGCCGACCTCTGACCGTCTACGATCCGTAGCCCACCCACTTCCTCGCCACCGAAGGACGACGAACATGAGCCACGCGACGTGAAGGGTCGACCCGTCGCCCAGGTCGACGTCGAGAATGAACTCCTCGGCTGGGTCGACCACCTGGAGGTACTCACGAACGGGGGCCACTCCGAGATGGTCGACGCCGAATTCGAGGGGTATGACGACCTCCTCGACCAGGCGGCCGAGGCCGAGGCGGACTGGAAGATCCAGGAGGCCTCCGAACTGGTGGCCCTCGCGGACCGTCCGAGGGAGGAGGGCAAGCGGGCCGAGGCGGAGTACCTCCGCAAGGCCCGGGTCCTCGCCCTCCACCGCGACAAGTTCCGGGCCTACAAGATGACGGCCGCCGTGAGGGAGGCGCGCAAGGAGGCCCTGGTCACTACCCGGGCCCGATGCGATGCCCTCCGCACGGTGTGCGCGAACACCCGCACTCAGACCTAGCCCACGACCACCCGGGGTGATATCGTCCCGGGTTGACGATCCCCACCCCCCAGGAGAACCCGCCGAGATGGCCTCACGATCCGGAAGCCGCGCACCATCCAACCCGAAGACGAAGGCCCAGCGCCTGACGCGTGTCGGTGAACTCACCGAGCGGATCACGGCGCGTCTGGAGGGCGTCGAGAACCTCGCGGCGGACCGGAACCGGATCGTGAAGGAACTCATCGAGAAGGATGGCGCGACCTACAACGAGATCGGTGAGGCGTGCGGCACGTCCGCCCAGGCGATCCACAAGGCCCTCCACAAGCGGGCCGCGAGGACGTAGGCGGAACCTCCTCGACTCGTCAACCCCAGGTGGTTACCCTGGGTTGTCGACGGGCAAAGGAGGGATCATGCTCGCCACCCGAAACCACTTCACCAGTGACGAGGCCTGTCGGCTCGCCGGGGTCTCGTACCGCCAGGCCGACTATTGGGTCCGGCTCGGGCTCATCGAGCCCATGGTCCAAGCCACCGGCTCCGGCTCTCGCCGTCGCTTCTGCCTGGAGGACGTCGTGGCCCTCCGGGTCGTCCACCTCCTCATGCGGCACCGGCTCCCCCAGGAGACGATCCGCGAGGTCCTCGGGAGCCTCGGGGCGGACAAGCCCCTCATCTGGATCCGGGACGGGCGCGCCACCTCGGGGGACGCGTTCGACTTCCTCGGGGAGGCCGACCACCTCAAGGGCGACGAGGTCGTCCTCGTCTTCTCCCCGGCCGCCATGCTGGAGGAACTCCACAACCGGGGTTGACCGGGAGGCCGTGAGGATGGTACGGTCCCCACCGTCAAGCCAACCCTCACCCCAAGGAGGCCCCAGTGGCCCGAGTCACCCACGTTGAGAAGGCCCGCAAGGACCAGGGCACCTGTTCCAAGTGCGGGGACGCCATCCCCAAGGGAGCGCCCTACCGGCACGCCTCGCCCGGCTTCCGAGGCTCCAAGATCGTCCGGTGCATGAAGCCCCCGAGTGTGCGTTCCGCACGAGCGACCTGACGACCTCACACCTGGCCGAGGTGTACGCCGCCCAGGAGGCCGCCGCCGATGGCCTCTACGAGGACGGCCTCGACCTCGAAGGGATCAAGTCCCTCCTCCAGGACGTGGCCGACGCCGCCCGCGAGGTGGCCTCCACCTATGAGGAGGCGGCCGAGGCGATGGGTGAGGCGGGCTACGAGAACCAGGAGCGAGCCGACGCGCTGGAGTCCTACGCCGACGAACTCGAAGGCTTCGAGGCCGACGCCGACTGTGAGGAGTGCGAAGGCACCGGCCACCTTGAAGCGGACCCCGCCGCCGGGGAAGACGCCGAACTCCCCGAGTGCCTCGTGTGCGACGGTACCGGCCACGACCTCGACGCCGTCCGCGAGGAGGCCCAGGCGGCCCTCGATGGGCTGGAGGTCTGACCGTGAGGATCAAGTACGAGGACTGGAAGCCTGGGGCCGATGCGATCCAGGTGATCGCCCAAGCCGACGCCATCTGTCGCGACTACCGAGCCCAGGGCTACGACCTGACTCTCCGCCAGTTGTATTACCAGTTCGTCGCGAGGGCCCTCATCCCGAACACCGACCGCTCCTACAAGCGCCTCGGGTCGATCGTCAACAAGGCCCGGATGGCCGGGCTCCTCGACTGGGACTACATCGTGGACCGGACCCGTAACATCCGGAGCGTAGGTCACTTCAAGGATCCGGCCGCCATCATCGACGTCGCCACCCGAGCGTTCGCACTCGACAAGTGGGCGACCCAGTCCACCCGGGTTGAGGTCTGGGTGGAGAAGGAGGCTCTGGCCGGGGTCGTCGGTCAGGTAGCGGATCGTCTCGACGTCGCCTGGTTCTCATGCCGCGGGTACGTCTCCCAGTCCGAACTCTGGGGGGCGGCCCAGCGCCTCATGGGCTACGTCGAGAGTGGGCAGAGGGTGGTCGTCCTCCATCTGGGCGACCATGACCCCAGCGGGATCGACATGACCCGCGACATCACCGACCGCCTCCGCACCTTCTCGACCCAGGACTACCTCAACGTCCACGCCGACGAGTGGACCGACGACGGGAACACGACCGTCGGGGAGATCCTCCGGGAGATGCGCGTCAAGGTCGGCCTCTCGGCCGTCGGCCACGAGAACGCGATCGAGGTCAACCGGATCGCCCTCAACTTCGACCAGGTCGAGGAGTACCAGCCTCCGCCCAACCCGGCGAAGATGACCGACTCACGCGTGGAGGGTTACATCGCCGCCCATGGATACGAGTCCTGGGAACTCGACGCCCTCGACCCGGCCACTCTGGACGCGCTGATCGAGTCGCACGTCCTGGAACTCCGCGACGAGGACGCGTGGGGGGAGATCGTCGCGATCGAAGACCGCGGCCGGTCGCTCCTCACCGAGTGTTCGGACCGCTGGGAGGACGTCGTCACCCTCCTCGAAGGAGGCGTGTGATGGCTAGGGGTGCGTGGAAGCCACCCGTCCAGAAGCCGAGGGAGCCCCGCACCGCGCGCCTCAAGCGCGCCGACCAGATCCTCAAGGGCGAGGAGATCCGCCTCTCCACGAAGGGCATCGTTGCTCTCGTGACCGACGTGTCGACCGACGAACGCGGCCGCCGGGTTCTCGCCACCGACAGACTGGGCGAGCGGGTGCTCTGGCCTGACGCCCAGATCCTCGTCCTCGATCCGGAGCCACCGTCCAAGACCGACCAAAGGAAGCCGCGATGACCGCACCCGTCGATGACATGGAGACGGAGATTGAGCGTCTCACCGCCGAGGTTCACCGCCTCGACACCAAGAATGCCGACCTCCAGACCGAATGCGAAGACCTCAAGGCCGACAACGACCGTCTCATAGAGGAGGCCGTGGCGGCCCAAATCGAACTGGAGGACCTGGGGGACGTCGGCCACGACCTCTCCTTCGAGGCGGTCGATGACGCCATCCAGGAGGCCCATGCCCGAGCCCATCACGTCGGCCACTGGCGATCGTGTCCGAACCTCGTATGCCGCGGGCTGGAGGAGTGGATGCTCCACGCTCGCAAGGAGATCGGGCTCCGGTGACCGTCACTGTCGAGGAGGTCGCGCTCAAGGCCCAGGAGCGCCTCGGGGTCGACGCGGTCGCGTGGGCCCTGCTCCAGGAGACGACCCGGACGGTGATCCTCCGGGCGTGCCTCGGCAAGGTCCCGATGGGGCTCCACGCGGCGAAGTCCGTGGAGCGCGTGCACCGGGCCGAGGGCGAGCGTCAGACGGCCTACCGCTGCCCGTTCTCCCCGCCGGACGCCCACTGGCATATCGGCCACGTCCCGTCGATCGAGACGGTGGCGACGATCGCCCTCGCGGTGCGGGACCTCCACGGAAACCTTCCCAACCCGGGTTGACAGTTCCGCGAGGATCCCCCATACTGGACCTCGAACCACCACCCCAAGGAGAAGCCGTGCCCACCATCACGAACTACCTGACCGAGAAGTTCCTCCAGCCCGAGGAGGCTCAGGCCCTCATCGAGGAGCACGGGGAGCACGCGGGGGTCGTCCTCGTGACGAGGCTCGCGGACGGGACGACCGTTACCGACGTTCCCACGATCCGCCGGATCGTGAGGGTCGCCCGGGTGTACGGCCTCGTTCTGGCCGACCTGGCCGAGTTCCGCGCCGCCAAGGGTTGGGCGATCCCGCTGGAGGCGAAGGACCTCGTCTACTACGAGCCCGACCGTGGGTAGGGGCCAGGGCTCCCACGTCGACCTCCGCCGCCTGGCAGACTCAACCCCCGTGGAACCCTCACCCCAGGAGAGCCCATGATCGAGGTCCGCTTCCGGCCCTTCACCACCTGGCCCCAGGTCGAGACCCGCGACCGGAAGCGGGCGCTGTTCCACGCCTCGTGGTCCTCGACGCTCGCGGGTCTCAACGCCGAACTCCGAGCCCTCGACGCGAAGGACGTGGTGATCGAGACCGCCCACACCCAGCGCGACATCCGTAACGACGGCTGGCCGCGCTCCGATGCCAGAGTCCCACCCATGCCCGGCGTCATCCTGTCCTTCGGATCGAAGCACGGGCCGCTCCGCTACCTGACCGACGCCTTCTCCCAAGGTGGCTACCAGCGGGGCTCGGGCGGCATCGGTGGCTCCTGGATGCCGGGCTGGCAGGCCAACCTTCGAGCGATCGCCCTCGGGCTCGAAGCCCTCCGCGCCGTCGACCGCTACGGGGTGTCCCGACGCGGCGAGCAGTACCGGGGCTGGAACGAACTCCCGAGCGGGATCGAGATGGGCCCGGCCATGACGATCGAGGAGGCCGCGACGATCCTGGAGGGATACTGGGGCGTCATGGTGCCCTTGCCCGACTGGACCCCCGAGCACGTCGAGGACCTCTACCGCCGCGCCGCCAAGGAGACCCACCCCGATACGGGCGGGGACCCCGACGAGTTCCGCCGAGTGGCTACGGCTCACGCGCTCCTCAAGGACTACGTCCGATGAGGCTCGCCTCGAAGATCGCCCTCCTCCTAAGCCCGGACCTCCACGCCGTGGCGGCCAGGCTCCAGAAGGCCGACAGGAGCCTCCAGGCGGCCCAGGACGGCCTCGCCGGGGTCATGGGTGGTGTCACCGCCCGGACGTGCGACCCCGAGGTCCTGGCCGTCGTGAAGGAGGCGGGTCTCGATCTGGCCGCCGGACGCTTCGACGTGATCGGCGCGAGGGCGGAGCTCACCGGCCGTGGACCCGAGGCCCTCCTCCCTGACGACCCACCCGCGCCGCGGTAACGTCTCCGGGATCGACCGCCCCACCAGGAGGCCACCCATGAAGGCATCGGCAGGAGAACTCGGGGACCGCGCTCCCCGCGAGCGCGGCAAGAACCGAGTCGTCCCCCAGGCCGTGGCCGAGTCCGCGGCGCTCAAGGAGGCCCGTGAGGCCGCCTCGAAGCCGAAGGGCCGCGCCAAGAAGAAGGCGTAGCCCGAGACCCTCCCGGCCCCCGAGCGGGGGACCACGGCCTAGCCTCACAGTCCGGAACGGCCGCCGGGCGTCGACCTGACGGGGTCGGTAGGGGCGGGTTGCTCACCCTTCGGGGCGGGCCTCGTGGATCCCCGCTCGGGGGCCGGGTCGCGCTCGGGGGCGAACTACCTAGAAACTAGATAGTTGGCACCAACCGGGGTTGACAACGTCACACCCAGGCCTCATACTGGGGCATGACCGCCGTCCGGATCAAGGACCTCCCCAAGAACCGCCGGGACCTGGCCTACTCGATCATCTCCGACGCCAGGCTCACGTCCGACGAGGACGCCGCCATCCGTGGGGCCGCCCACGACTTCACCGAAGGGATCGGCTACGGCCTCCGCGAGTGGGTCGCCGCCCGTCGCGGCATCACCCATGACGAAGCCTTCGAGGTGATCCGGTGACGATGATCTTCCACCCTGCCGCCGACCAGAAGGGCAAGTGGCACCGGGCGAACACCGTCACCGACACCGCCAAGTGCGGCCGCCCCGTGGTCCTCGACCGACAGGCCGGGGCCATCCATTTCCACAAGGGCGAGCGCCGACTCCCGATCCTCTGCGGCCTCTGTGTGAGGGCGAAGTGACCGGCCTCCGCTACGCCCACTCCGTCCGCGAGATCCAGGCCGGAGACGCCGCCTATCTCGGCCACGACTCGGTCGCCTTCGGGACGGAGTTCGTCCCGGTGATCGTCGTCCGGGTGAACCAGGTCACCGCCACCGTCCGAACGAAGAACGGACAGGACCGGGTGAGCATGGCCGCCGAACGTAACAACGCCTACCTGATCTTCGCCGGAGCCGACGAGGACGAGGACCACGACGTGATCCGAACCCAACTGGTCGCCGCCCCGTGAACGGCGGTACCGACCACCAGGTGGCCCTTGCCGTGGAGCCCAGCCTCGCCATGGTGCCCCTCCTTCGGGGCGATGCCTTCGATGAGGGCTCCCGCATCGAGTGCCCGCACCTCACGGAGGAGGAGGCCCTCGACCTCACCCGGCGCGCACGCACGCGTTAGTGGGGACTACACTCCCCACCATGCCGCGCCCCCGTACCTACGTCCGCCGCGTCGACACGAAGGTCCGCATCCGTGAGGACCAGACCGACGCCCTGGCCGCCCGTCAGGAGGAGACCGGCCTGTCGAGGAACCGCCTGATCGAGCAGGCCATCGACCTCCTCCTGGAGAAGCCGATCGCCCCCCGCCTCGTGAAGGCCCCGGCGGACCCGAGGATCGTGAAGGCCTCGAAGGAAGCGGCGGCCCGCACGTCCCCGCGCCTCACCTCCGTCGGGGAGTCCGCCTCGAAGGCGAGCCAAAGGGCCGCCGCCGCGTCCGGCCGCCTCCCTGGTGCGACGCCCGCGAAGACCCGGCGCTCACCCCGACCCAGGATCTAGGAGACGACCATGCCCCAGCCCCGCATCCAGAACGAGCCGGGCCCCACGGTGGAGCCCCCCGAGGAAGTCGATCCGATCGTGCCCTTCGACCAGATGACCGAGGAGCAGAAGGTGGCGATGGCCGACGCGATCGAGGACCTCCAGGAGCGAGCCCAGGACCTCGTAGCCTCCGGCCAGGCGGCCGACTTGGGCGAAGCCGTCGAGATGATCCGCTACGCCGTCGAGCCCACCGCCGCGGAGCGCCGCGCCGCCAGGGGCCCCCGCCAGCCGAAGGCCCCTCGACTCCGGGAGGACCTGTTCGGCAACATCGGGGGGATCCGGTGATCGCGCTCCTCAAGGACACCGTCGCCGTGCTCAAGGCCCTCTGGGAGGACCTGCCGAACATCCTCGACCGCTACGCCGACCGGATCACCAGGAACCAGCGATGACGACCCAGGTAGGGGACGTCCTCCCCGAGGTCCTCCAGCAGGCCCGCACCTGGAGCGCCCAGCGTCACGTCCGACCCGACCACTCGGACCGCAAGATCGGACGCCGGACACGCCTCGATGCCGGGCTCATCGACCGGATCACCGATGAGATCCAAGCCGGGACCACCATCGTCCACGCGTGCGAAGCCCTTGGCATCCCCGAGTCCACGTTCCACTCCTGGAAGGCCAGAGGACGCAAGGCCCAGGATGCGAGAGACACGGGTGGCGCGATCCCCCAGGGCGAGCGGATCTACGTGGAGTTCCTGGAGGCGACAGAGGCCGCCCGTGCCTCTGCGTTCACCGAGGTCGCCCAGGCCCTCAAGCGCCTGGCCCTCGGGGAGGCCGTCTCGGAGATCGAGGTGGTGTACGACGAGGAGACCGAGGAGGAGGTGGCTCGGGTCATCCGGTTCGAGAAGCCGTCGGAGCGGGCCATGGAGTTCTTCCTTGAGCGGGGCGCACCCGCCCTGTACGCCAAGCGGGTCGAAGTGTCGGGCCCGGACCAGTCGGCCATCCCCGTCGAAGTGGAGGTCTCGGCTCGGGAGTCGATCCGGAAGCGCCTCGATAGAACCCGGTCACGGCTATTGCCTGACGACGTCGAAGCATCATAGACTCAACCCAGGTTTACCCTCACCCCAGGAGCACACCCCATGGACTACCTACTCGTGGCCTCGCTGATCGCTATCGCCGTCGGCGGAGTCCTGCTTTGGTTCCGAGCCCGGGACCTTCAAGGCCAGGTGGCCGACGCCAAGGCCGAGACCGACGCGGCCGAGTTCGAGCGGACCCGCATCACCCAGCACGTCGAGGACATCCTCGTCCCCCTCACTTGGGCATGGGACCTCGGTCCCCGAGAGGGCTTCGACGGGATCGACCGCCTCCGGGTGTACCTGGTGGCCGCCTACCTCGAAGCCCAGAAGGCCCTCCTGCTGGACGACGTCGAGATGACCGAGCAGATCATCGCGGCACGGGTCGCCGTCCCACCGCGCCGCCTCCCGCGCTACCCCCAGGTCCCCCCGTTCCTCGCGGGCACACCGAACGCCCCAAGCCTGGGGCTACCGACCTCGGCCGTCACCGGCTTCCTCCCCCAGGACTCGGCAGACGGTCAGAGCGCCGACGATGCGCCGCACGCCCCCCCGACACCGGCTCAGCGTGTCGAGGCCTACAGGTACTTCACCGCCCACCTGGTCCACGGCACGACCGTTGAGCACGACGTGATCGAGTGGGCCGAGGTCGACCGCGACACCTGGGAGCAGGCCGGGGACGACCCGACCGTCTGTGACCGCTGGAGGGTCGACGCCTTCACCCCGTCCCAGCGCCTCCAGATGCCGAAGGGCGTCCGGGAGATCATCTTCGGAGCCAGCCAAGGAGAGCCAACATGACCGCCCGCACCCGATCGAAGGCGGCCCTGTTCGCCGCGCTCGCCGCGCTCCTCGCGGTCCTCACCCTCTCGTCGGTGACGACGAAGGTGTTCCCCAAGTGGGGCGTCTACGGCATGGACGAGGGCATCGGTGACGGGCCGGTCCACTGGCTGAGTGACCCGCGCATCGGGCTCTCGTACTCGGCGGTAGCACCATGAGCCCCGAGCCCGCCGAGCAGTCTGGCGAAGGTGTTGCAGTCCTCGACCGTCGCAAGGTGGCCCACTTCGATCGGCTCGACTCTCAGGGTCGCATCGACCGAGACAGCGGTGCATGGGACCACGACCGCAACGTTCGCCCTGCTCATTGCGCCCGTTGCGGGTCGCCGCTGGCCGCTGGGGATGGCACAGCCGTCAACACGTTCATGGCCGACTGCTACCGAGCGAGCACCGGCTACCTGTGCTCCGGCTGCGGGCACTCCGGCAGAACTGCCGATTCCGGCCCGGTGAAGCCATGAGCCCCGAGCCGCGCTGTCCGACATGCGGAAGCGCCAATCCGATGTTCCGCTGCAACCTGTGGTGGAAGGGCGCGTTTGCTGGCGTCTGTCCCGACGAGTGGCATCCGTCCGGGGCTTCGTCCCCCGGCGCGGCGGTGAAGCCATGAGCCCCGAACGTGATCCTGCGTGCGTGGAGCGGTGGCCTGAGTGCGAGGACGGCGACTACGACCCCCGTTGTTGCCGGTTCCCTAAGTCATGCAGTCCGACCCCGCCCGGTGAGGCCATGAGCACCGAGCCCGAGTGCTCCGCTTGTGAGGGAACAGGTCACGCTGAGCCGCAACCACCTCGTGGCTCCTGCCTGCCGCCGCCGTATTCTCTGCTGCTGTCGTGCTGCCACGGCTGCGAAGTGTGTGGCGGAACCGGGGGGGTAGCACCATGAGCGCCTCGGGCCAGTGCTTCATCTGTGGGCGAACGTTGCCGCTCTCAGACTTCCCGAACCCGCAGGCTGACCGGCTCATCTGCAACGCCCACTACCCGGCGCTCCTATTCGATGTCAACGCCGATCCCGGCCCGGTGAAGCCATGAGACCCGAGCCCCGCTCGGAACCGGAGCCGACCGAGGCGTGCACCGACTACGGGCACCACGGTCGCGAGCGGTGCGTGTTCTGCGGGGCGGTAGCACCGTGAGCACCTTCAAGCCAGCACCTCCGCACAACCCGCTCAAAGGCCCGGCCGTCTGTCTGTGCATTGACTGCTGCCGGGTCGTGGACGCCAAGCGGTGCGATGCCGTAAGCCCCCGAGGGCGTCCGCTGTGGCACGTACAAGCATCCAGGGCGTAACCACTACCCCATCACCGAGACCACGTTCCAGATCGTGGACGAACGACTCGCGGCCGGTCCGGTGAAGCCTTGAGCCCCGAGCGCCATCCTGTCGCCTGCTCTACTGGTGAGCATGAAGCGGTCCTCCGAACGGCTGATCGACGTCCTGGTCCTCACCGAACTCCTGATCTTCGGCTTCCTCATGCGAACCGAGCAACCCGTACTTGCGGGCGTCATCATCGCCGCGGCCGTCCAGTTCTGGCTCACGAAGAACGCCTCCTCCCCGGCGGCCGCCACGGTCGAGGAGGCCGCGGCGAAGGCGGCCGCCGAAGTTCTCAAGGTCGCACGGGCCGCGGTCGAGGAGCCCACCCCAGCCCTCGAACCCGCGTCCGAGTCTTGAGCACGCGGTGATCGAACCGTTCCCGTCCCCCCTCGACGGCCTCGTCCACCAGATGACCGAGGTCACCACCGGGAGGGGGGCCCGGCTCATCACCGTCAAGTGCGGGGCGAAGATGCCGACGTACCGGAGCCACGAGCGCCTAGCGGGCGCGTGCGGGTTCCCCTCGAAGGTCACCTGTCCCGAGTGCCAGCCCACCCCCGCCGGGGTGGTCCAGGCCGCCTTCGAGAAGATGGTGGCCGAGAACTACGCCAACCGACCCGCGGTGAAGGCCGCCAAGAAGAAGGAGTCCAACCCATGAGCGAAGGGCACGTCGAGATCCGCCCCGGCATCCGAGCGGGGACGTGTTACGTCGTCCCGGTCGGCGGCAACGGCGAGCCCCTGTCCACCTCGGAGTCGCTGGAGGGCGTCGACTCCGCTCACGTCAACATCGAGGCCCAGCGGAAGGCCTTCGCCTCCGGAGACGTGCGGGATCGACGGTGACCGACTGGGTCGGCTGGATGTTCGACTACCCCGACGGTCTCGATGGGTACTGAGAACCCACCCACCCACCCGATCTTCACCGCGCTGGCCGCCGCCTTGGCCGCCATCGAAGGGGGGGCGATCGAGCAGGCGGAGATCGAGTGGAACCGATCGACGGACTCGGGTGAGGAGTCCTCGACGGACGTCCTCACACTGATCGTCTATCGACACGCTCAACCCCGGTTTGGTACGATCGGCGGACCATCCACCCCGAAGGAGTAGCAACATGCCACCCACCCCGCCGAAGGTCGAGCGGACCTCGATGTCCGTGACGATCCGCAAGGACCTGGCCGACTGGTGCAAGGAGCAGGCCGAGGCCCGCCTCATCTCCCCGGCCCTGCTGGTCGAGAAGGGCCTCGACCTTCTCAAGGACCACCTGGAGCCCTCGGGCCTGGAGGACAAGGCGGAGCCCGCGCCTCGCCCGAGCCCCTCGCCCGGTACGTGAGGGCGAGCCGATGGGGTGGGGCGAGCCTCACACTCCTCGGAGCCCGGCCGTGAGCGAGCCCGAGGTCACCCTGGCCCACGACCCCGCGGTGTACCTCGACCGCGCGGTGGCCGCGATGGCCCTGGCCGATGGTGGGCCCTACCCAACCCCCAGCATCCCGGGGTCCGTCGAGGACCTTGAGCGGATCACGAAGGCGAACCAGACCCGGGAGATGGCCCTCATCGCGGAGGCCCAGGCATGGGCCTCGATGGCGACCGCCGCGGCCATGCTCCAGCCGACACCGGAGGAGGTCCTCACGATCTACCGGGAGACCCACGAGGAGGTCCTGGGGGAGGAGAACCAGAAGGCCGTCAGGGCCGCTCAGATCCTCCGTGACGCCACGACCGACGGCTCCAGGCGTCACCCTGCCATCCATGCTGCCCTGGAGGTCCTCGATCGTTCGTAGCGGACGTGGATCGTTCGCCTGGATGGATCGCACCCAGGAGGAGGTCGAACGGATCACCGGGGCCCTCTGGCCGTCGGAGCCCCTGGAGGAAGCGGGGCTCGCTCTGTGCGAGGAGGCGGGCGAGGTCGGGAAGGCGATCATCAAGCGGAACCACCAGAGGCGAGGGGAGGGCGACCGCGCCCCGAAGGACTGGACCGCGAACCTCCAGACCGAACTTGCCCAGACGGTGATTGTCGCCCTCAAGATGGCGGAGCGCGAGGGGTTCTCGATGGCCCAGGCGATCGAGGACGAGATGGAGGTCCTCGGCCAACGGCTGGAGGCGCTCCATGGCTGAGGTCATCTCCCTCGCGTGCCGACGGTGCGACCTCACTCTGGCCGACCACGTCCTGGCAGACGTCGACCTGGAGCCCCAGGGCTTCACCCGGGCCGACTTCGCCTTCGACGCGCCCCGGGCCTGGTGCCTCCTCGGTCTCGGCAACCCGGAGCCCGACCTCGCCCAGGTGCCGTGAGGGTCAAGGCCTCCACCCAGGCCGACCTCTCGGAGATCCCGCGGCCCCGGCTCTACCTCTCCTGGTACGACGAGAGGGCCTGTCTGGTGGCCCTCTCGATCGGCACCCGCTGGAGTGACCAGGTGGTGACCCTGGACCTGGAGATCACCGACCCGCCAGGGTGGCTGGCCCGCGCCGCCGACCGGGCCTGGAGGAAGGGCTTCCCCAAGAACCCCCAGTAACCTCGCCCCGTGACCACCGTCGCGCCGCCTCTCTCCTTCGACTCGTTCCAGGTCCGCAACCTCCCGACAGAGGAGTGGGCGATGGCCGAGGAACTCGTCCTCTCGGGCGACTGGGACGAGGCCCTCAAGGAACTCACCGAAGACGAGGCGCGGTCCCTGGAGTGGGACTGGGCCTTCTGGGGTCGGCCCGACCAGCGCGAACCAGACGAGTTCGTGCGGGGCGAGGCGAAGGTCTGGTTCGTGCGCGCCGGGCGCGGCTACGGCAAGACACGCACCGGGGCCGAGACGGTCCGCTCACGGGTTCACCGTGGACTGTGCGGGCGGATCGCGATCGTCGCCCCCACCGCTGGGGACGCCCGGGACATCATGGTCGAAGGCGAGTCAGGGCTCCTCGCCGTACACCCCCCGTGGTTCCGTCCGAAGTACGAGCCCTCGAAGCGCCGGATCACCTGGCCCAACGGAGCCCAGGCCACCGTCTTCTCCGCCGACGAGCCGGACCGTCTCCGTGGCCCCCAGTACGACTTCGTCTGGGGCGATGAGCCCGCCTCGTGGAGGTTCGGGGAGGAGGCCTGGGACAACGTCGAACTGGGCCTCCGCCTCGGTGACCATCCCCAGGCGATGCTCACCGGGACGCCCCGCCCTCTACCGTGGTTGAAGGCCATCTGGAACGACCCGGAGACGATCGTCACCTCGGGCTCCTCGTTCCGCAACATGGCGAACCTGGCCGAGTCGTTCATTCGACGGATCCTCAAGAAGTACGAGGGCACCCGCCTCGGCCTCCAGGAACTCCACGCCATGGTCCTCGAAGACGTCGAGGGCGCGCTCTGGACCCGGGCGATGATCGACGCCGACCGGATCCGGTGGGAGTACGACGACCAGAAGAACTTGATCCTCCCGCTCCCCGACCAGGACGTGGTCGTCGTCGGGGTCGACCCGGCGGGCACCTCGGGCCCGGACTCGGACGAGACGG
>Ga0137325_1000011_pt1 | contig 49268 bp, 58 predicted proteins | sample EasRivERMZT469_2_FD_102294 | JGI IMG/M metagenome (GOLD analysis project Ga0137325, IMG submission 102294) | Soil microbial communities from meander-bound floodplain in the East River, Colorado, USA - East River MetaG ERMZT469_2 | ecosystem: Environmental > Terrestrial > Soil > Floodplain ...
GCTAGGGCAAGAAGAATCGCTTCCGAAGAAGCTCCCCTGAAGTTTAACTTCCCGTCCTCCCAAGACTTCTTGCCCCCTTAACTGCTCTTCCTAACCACATATTAAGATCATATTATATCACACCTTTTCCAAAAAGTCAACTCATAGAGCTCATTCTGAGCCCCTTCTACTACGCACGCGCCTGCGTATTTCAAAGCCATATAATATAACTTATACAACGCGCCCGCGGTAAAGATAACGCATACGCGGTCTTGATATAACAACAAAGAATAATATTAGTCTATGTTATTAATCTATATAGATTAAGTTCATACTCTTATTCTTATATATAAGAAATCTTAAGATCTGCGTGCGTACGCGGGCCCGTATGTGTACGCACGAGGCAGGTCGGGTGAGCGAGGTCTTGGACGGGTTTCGCCCTGGGCGGGGCGATTCGTGCGATTTTTTTTTGCGATAGGGTGCAGAATGAGCTCCACCCGATTATTTTTGGTTTTGGCGTACGACTGAGGGAGGGAGAAACCACACATCGCTTCGTCACAGAAAAATCTGATTGCTGCCCTGTCCTTTATTCTTCCGAGCGAGGTACGAGCGAGGCCGGTCACTGTCATTAACATTTGTCGCACATACTAACTGTGATTGGCATTTGAACCGCCACGTTTTTGGGGTTGCCGGTTCGCCGGTGGCCGCGTGGCCGGTGGCCGGTGGGTGCAATTGGACACAAAAAGGGCGAAGGGGTTGGAATCCCTTCGCCGGTCTATGTGGTAACTCGGGGTTACGGTGCGATTGCGTAGGCCATAACTCCGATAAAGGTAATGATACAAAGGGTGGCGAATATCTCGCCAATGGTTGGTAATTGCAGTTCAAGTTGCGGGCGTGCGTTATACGCGTTGCGTGCTTCCTGCGTTTTGGCGTATAGGTGGGCAAGGTCTTGGCGGTAGTGAATCGAGCATAAATCACGTCCGTGCAGGTGGGTGAGTTTGTTTAGGTTGCAGTTGGGTGTTTGGCATTTCATAGTTTCTCATTCTCCTTAAGATGATCGGTTTAAGATGCCTGGCTGAATAGGGCTCGTATTGAATCCTATTCAGCCAGGGCGAATTAGTTAGGCTTTTGCCGCGTCGCTGATAAGAGTTGCTATCGTTTTAGCTTCCTCTTGAATACCGGTGTAGGCCTCACCTATTGCCGCGTCTGCGTCGGCACTCATTGCAGCTATTGCGAAAACGCGTGTGATTGCGTTCAAAGCATCCTCAATTGCCGCGTCCCGTTCTACTTCATAGGCGGTTGTTGCCAGTGAAGCAACGTAGGCTTGGGCTACGCTGACGCGTGTTTCGGGGGTTACGCTTCCGTCTGCTTCCAGTTCTGCCTCTGCTTTCGCTTCGGCCTTCTGGGTTTCGGTGGCTAGTGCGTCGTTAACCTCTATTACGGTCGCTGACAGCACGTTTTCAAAGCCGGTTAAGGTGGCCTCATCAACGGTGGTTGCGTCGGCATCTTTAACCGAAACGGCAAGCTGGTTAAGTCGATCGGCAAGCGGGGCGAGGTCTGCTACGTCAACGGTTCGCTCTAGGGTTGAACCGATGGTTTCGCGTAACTTCTCCAGCCGCTTGCTGGTGTTCGATTTCGTGGCCTGCGTTGCCGCTTCGCTTCGCACGATTTCAGGCTCGGTTAAGCCGGTCACAGCTTCCGTAAGCTGTACCGCGATCTGCTTAGCGTTCGCTAGGTCATCGTCCGAAACTCCTTTAACTGCTTCGCCGGCTAACAGTTTGCCGGCGAGGTCGGCTACTGCGTACAGCTTTGCACTCTGGGCGGTTTTCCCTTGTAGCAAGTTCTGGATAATCGTCGATGTTTTCGACAAAATGTCCAGCTTGTAAAGGGTCGGGTTGGGTGCTGATGCTTGACGCATCGACACTAAGCCGCGTCCGGTGGCATCCTGCCAGTCGAGCAAGGCGTTGCGGCCACGTTTGATGGTGGCCTTGCTCATTCCGCTAGTCTGAATGATAAAGCCGTCCGTAGCAGGAAACCAGTCCGTGCTTCCGTTCGATGCTCCTATCAGGAACGAAAGAAAATCAACGGCCTGACGTGGGATCGGCAAGGGTTTGCCGGTTTCCTTGTCTTTGCTGATTTCTCCTAGCACTCTTACAGCGGCGTGTAATGCCGCGTGGCTTGCGGCCTGAAAAACGTTCGTTTCCTCTGTGTCCATCTTCTTAAGACGGGGCGAGACGGTCACGCCATTGCCGGTGGTTTCGGTGGCTAGCACAAGTTCGGATGCTGACTCTTCAACGGTTTTCCGTATGTTCAAGTCCGTGTCTGCCGGTTCACCTATACCGTAATTGCTCAAGGCTTGGCCTAAAGCCGATGGGCCACAGCGGTTAAACATTAGGTCTGCCGGTTGGCAGTCGAGCAAAACGCAAAGCATCTGGATTCGTTTCGGGAACTTCTCATCTCCTCCAAATTGGCCTCCGGCGTTGTCCAGAAGTCGGGGCATCTTTAACGGGTTGCCTCCGGCCTCCTCTTTGGCCTTTTCTACCAGTGCGTCGATCTCGGCCTTAACTGCTTCCCTTTCCTCTGGGGTGAGGGGTGGAACGTCAACAAAGGTCTTTTTCGGTTTCTCTGCCGCCGGTGCGGTCGCTGTGCCGGTCGCGTCGGTGGCCTGATCGGTTGCCGGTGTGCCGGTCGTTTCGTCGGTTGCGGTGGTGGTGGTTGTCTGTTCGTTGTTCATTGTGATTTTGACAGGCTCATTATTCCGTCCGTCCTGCGTCGGGTCTAGGGTTGCGAGCTGTTCTGCGGTAAACATAAAGCTCATTTGCTGAATCGCTGTTGCGTGGTCAAGTCCACGTTCTCGCGTTTCGTATTCGTATTGTTCTGTGAGTGTTCTCATTGGTTCGTGGCGGCCGGTTGGCGGCCACAATTATATAGGCACGTACCGTGCCACAGTTGCCATTTTGCGAAAAAAACTGTAACTCCTTTGTTTGCAACAGTTACAATAGGGCTCATTATGATTCCTATTGCCATCCGAAAAAATGGATCAAAAAAATGGATTTTCTCCAAATTCTCGGATATGTACGAGGATCGTACAGGAGCGTGTCAATGTGACGCAGTGTGTCGTTTGGGCTCGGCCGGCTATGTACGAGGATCGTACACGCCTGTGTCCTCGTGACACACGGAAGGAAAACGTAAGAAATTCTGACACACTTGGGTCAGATCGACACAAGGGGCTCATTCTGAGCCCTATGCCCTCCGTCCCGAACCGCTATATTCGTTTATCTTGCGATTAGGGAAAAGAGCCTATCTGTCCCAGGATTGCTTATTCCCTTATCTTGAAATTAGGGAAAAAACCTGTTTTCAAAGAGCCCGTTTCGTATCAGTTAAAACTTTAACTGAAAAACCATTATAGCACACTTCAAGGCCGGTGTCAACTAATTGCGATAAAATACGGCAAAACTTGACAATTTACTCGAAATGTGTTATACTATACATAGTATAGAAGTTGACAAGGAGTTGAGGATGGGCCTCGGCTCGGGCGGTTTGGATAGGGTTCATTTTGAACCCCATAGGAGAATGAGGTTTATGTGTTACTACTCTGACGAGGATTATGACCTCGGTTTGATCGACGGCGTTGGGTTCGCAGACCCAGGCGGCGAGTCCGCCTTACGTGCGGCCACGCCTGATAACCCACGTATCCACCCGTGCCCTGAGTGCGGCCGGCCGGATATGCTCACGTCTTTGGACGTGAGACATCACTATCGGTGCGATATGTGTGCCGATGAATTACTTTCGGCAATGTCTTGATGGGATTCATTATGATAATCAAACAAGATTCCTGCCTATACCGCATACTAGCGTTCTTTCCGTGCCTACGGATTGAGCACGTCCGCGTGGGGAGAGACTGCTCTTCCTACGTTTCGATCAAGATAAGAATGGGTTCATAATGAGCCCTATTAAAAGGAGAATGAGAATGAGTGCTACATATACAAAAGCAACACGCGATGGTCGTGATGTACTTCTGAAAGCCGTGGATGGTGTCGTCGTCAAGGTTATAGAATTTGTTGACGATGAGCCGGTAACAAAGAGGCCACCTGAAAAGCGTACCCACGCGGAAAAGATGCAGGCCGTACAGATGGTCGAACGTATGACCATCCGGCAGGGTATGAGTATCGCCGAGGCTTGCCGTGATACGGGTATAGCCATATCGCAGTACTACCTGTGGCGAAAGTACGACAGCGACACTGTACCGGCGGAGCCAGAGAACTATGTGCAGAAAATGAAAAGAGAGACTGCCGAGTTCTTGCGGGAGAATCCCGACGTGGCCGAAATGGTGAACGAGGTACCGGCGGAGAACGTCACACGGTGTAATGCCTGTGGCCAGGAAATCAAATAGGGTTCATTAAGAGCCCTATCAAATAAGGAGAATGAGAATGAGCACAATTAAAAGTAACGGCATCACCTTTGAACAGTGGATGCAAGCCGTCGATAATGTACTAATGAGTATGTGCGGCCTCGGCCACGACGACCTACCGGACGCACGCTGGCACGACGAATACGACGGTGATAGCACGCCGCGTGAGGCCATCGAGAATAACAACGACTATCTCGAAATACCTGACGAGCTAATAGGGGGTGACGAATAATGCCACTAATCCTAGACATTAAGAACCCCGAAGGCGAGCGGGCTCACGTATACGCGAACCACCCGAAAACGCTTTCAATCGCAATGAAAATCATCGACATCGAACGAGGGCAGGAACACGCCTGGGCGAGTATGCAACGGCCACACATCGTGCAAGACCATTACGCCTGGGAACTGACTTTCGACGACTGTCCACCAAAGCAGGTCGTCTTAGAGAAAGGCTCGACCATTCACCTATACAGATGAGCGATGCGAGTATTCGCAAAGTCCAGAGATGATTTCTATTATTGCAGAAACGGAATTGCCTACCACTACGACCACGGCGAATTGTATTCGTTCGACTGTAGCGGGCAGTTCCTTTCTGCCTTGTCGCGTCTCTTCGAGCGAAACATCGTTCGACAAATTGAGACACTCAGGGACACCAACATCGAAGTCGAGGTCAAACAGTGGTTCGACGAGGGTTGGAGTCCGCCGCAGAGCTAATAGGATTCATAATGAGCCCTATTTGGAGAATGAGAATGAAAAAGGATAAATGCCCCGACTGTGGCAGTACAAACATATTCTATGATGAGCCGGCGAGTCTTATAGACCGCGTCTGGCCAAAGATGCATTGCTTCGATTGTGAGGTTAAAGTTAAACCACCAATTAACGCCGTCACGATCGAGGTTTCACCACACGAACAAACCACCATTGGCGACATTGCCGCAAAGTATCTCATAGGCCGCCAGATCGTCCTAGAGAACAGGAAGTATGAGATACTCGACGCACACAACCGCGATGGCTCACGCATCGCATTGCGTATCATCCTAGACAATGGCACGGTTCGTAATCTTTACCTGCCAACGAAATTGGAGCTAGTACGCGAGGAGAATAACTAATGGTACCGAAAGAAGTTCTCGACCGCGTACAGATTGCGATAGATGTTTGCCAAAGCCGGCGGACACTCTACAATCGGCTATTCCTGCTAATGGAGTCATTGGACGGAAAGCACATCACAAAGGGCATCGTCGATAAAGTCGAGGCCGAAATTCCTGGGTATCGGGCAGACTACATTTTCTCAAAAGGATACGAGAAAGCTGTCACGTTTTACCCAAAGAACGGTAAGGCCGCGTACACGTCATTGCGATTCCGGTTGGTGTACCTGCCGCATCACGAAAAGGTACACTTTGAATCGTTCAAAGAGGAGTACGGTAGCCAGCGGGATTTCAATATGGTTCGGTTAATGCAGTTGAAAGCGTTCCAAGCGGACGCCGAAACCGGCCTTAAACGAATCGCAAAGACCCTTAAAGCGGTTCGTCGGGTGACGGGCGTGGCTAAGAGTATATTGCACGAATACCGCTATATGACAGACTTGCTCGACGAGCGGGATAAGCAGACCATCAAAGGAATGGCCGAAATAGCATAGGAGCAAAGGGCTCATAACGAGCCCTATTAAAAATATGGGAACAGTTTCAGAACGAATCGCAAAACAGATTGCGGAGAATGACGGCCATTACTGCGACGATCCTCGTGTAGCACGCATCGTCGAGTACACGAACTCGTGGGGTGGCCTGGCTTATGGATTGGAATACGCCCACGAAATTGGGCGGTATGCGGAGTCCGAATTTGTTCGGAATCCGCGGGTTTACTGGCAAGCGGGAGTAGATAACAATAAAAAGGAGAATGAGTAAAATGGTAGATTTTGCAAATACAGCACCAAACGAAATGGACGCGATATTACCGTCAGGTAAGACAGCTAAACCGAAGCGGAAAATCAAGGTGATTAAACGCACACCCGAAGAAAAGGCCGTATTCGTCACAAAAGTTGACGAACTAAAAGACACGATCGGAATGAGCGTTGAAGAGGCCACCAACAAAGTTGGCATCGCAACCTCTCAATACTACGACTGGCGTAAACAGCTTGGCAAGGTGGCGGCCAAGCAGGTAATTAAGACGAACGGGAAAGCGAACGAGCAGTTTACCCGTATTCGACAGCTTGAGGCCCAGAACGAGCAGTTGAAGATAATGTACGTCGATCTGTTGCTTGCTCAGAACAACTAGGGGCTAGAGCCCCGTTTCGGGTAGGGTTCACTTTGAGCCCTACCCGTTTTTTAGTGGAGAAAATTATGAAAAGTTTAATCTGTTGGTGCGGTGCAAGGATTTTCAATAATCATCACTGCGAGAACGGTCACTTAGTTTTACGCTGGCGGAGGAAAATATGACGCTTACACCCAAAATGAATTTAGAGTTCAAGAAAGCCCAGGATGCCTTAGTCCGATCTGGCTGGCATCCGCAAACCAAAAGGTATCAAATTGAAACGAGGCTCGGCTCGGTTCACATCATCGAGATAGCCGAGGGCATCGACAACCCGCGGATGGTCGAGGAGCGTACATATTCTATCGTGGCGTGCGGTGAAATCCTATCGCGGGATAAGGCCGTCGAAGTCCTTATGGCTTTATCCGAGTTGGGGTTTATGCCTTTTATCTGCATCATTCAGTTACAAGACGGATTGCGATTAACTCGGTCGATCGACGTGCCGGACTATATCTACGATAGTATATCTTGCGATACACGTATCGACCAAGGGGTGGACGAGGCCCGTAGGCCGCCGTACGCAACAACGATTCCGTTGCTTCCCTTTAGCGAGACTATAATATCTTGACTTTTGCGTCAAAATGAGGTATAATATACATTATGGGTAAAATAGGAAGAACAACTGGCTTTTCTATCGCGGAGGTTTATATCAAGTCGAAATGCGGCAAAAAGGTGACCCGTCGTGAAATGGAAAAATTCATCAAGCACGACAAAGCCTCTCAAGAATATCTTCGGAGTCACGCACAAGACCCAGACTTTCGTAATAACTTTATGGAAGGTGTAGACGAAGCGTTGAAGAGTCAGTTTGGCTATTGCACCCGTATTTTTACGGGCTCGTTTCGAGCGGCCGAAGAAGTTGCCGACTATAAACGAGCCCAGCGGATTAGGGCTCAGATTGAGCGGTATCAACCACCGCTACGGCCTCCCCTTCGCCCTGATGAAATACTAGGAAAGAACACAAATGACGATAACCGGTGAACATCTAAAAATAGCCCGCATCGTTTACGGGTATTCAAGTCAGGAACAGTTGGCTCGTGAGCTAGGTGTAAGTCTCGCTACTATCCAGCGATACGAAGCACTTGACGTAGTGGACGCTAAAGTACTACAAAAATACCGTTCATTCTTGCAGTTTAATATCCCGAAAGTTGTGGAGTATATCTCAGATATGCGACATCGCCGCAACGTCGGCTTGACAATGGCCCTTAAAGTATAGTATGCTGACGACGACGTTTCACTCTGCGGTGGCGTCTGTTGTTGGGGAGGGTAGCGGTCTTGGTGGAGTCGCTACCCTTTTTTGTTTGTAAGGGCTCAAAATGACCCCTATGGCTAAACATCATTTTACACCCAAAGAAATCGCTTATCATCTTTCGGACCTCGTTAATTGCTATTGCATATCCGAATACAAATTCCATCCCGTCCGCAAGTGGCGGTTCGACTACGCCTTTCCTTGCTGTCTGTTAGCCGTTGAGCAGGAAGGTGCTATCCACGCACAGGGTCGTCACACTCGCGGTTCTGGCTTTGAAGGCGATATGGCAAAATACAACGCCGCCGCAATTCTAGGTTGGCGGCTACTTCGGTTCACTCCGAAAGAAATTGAGACTTCTACATTCACAGAACAGGTTGAAGAGTTCTTTGCCTTAAATCCCTGTCCACACCCTCAACCGATAGACCTATGGAAAAACTCAGAAGGAGAAGAGAATGTTAACACCAGAAGAGATTGAACGATGTCAGTCTGATTATGAGCAGACCGAAATGGCAGACCTTAGTACAAGTATGCTACGAGCGGAGCGTGATAGACTCTACCATAAATGGTTTGCCAAGTTGCTCGATCACGCTCAAGGACGTACGCAAGCACCCTGGCTTGCCGGTATCCGAACGGATGATGAGCAGATACGAAAAGTTATCGGAGAAAACAATGCTTGCCTATAAAGATATGCCTATCTCCGTACGAAAGGCCATTAACCTTTTCTTTCGTCGTGACCCTCATCGACAGCTTGCTTACCCTTGCGGCCACGACGACATCTGCGATTACGTGAACTCGTTCCCAGAAGTTGCAGGCAAGAAAGACCCTCGATGCAAGGGGTGCGATTCACACATTGATCTTGAACGATGGATTACTCGGAGAGCGTTTTACCAAGCTAGAGAGGGCTCAATATGAACCCTATTGATTCCAGGAGAAAAAACTTGACAAAACAGAAGAAATGTGCTAGGCGGCCGGCCGCGAATGTGCGTATCCGACAGGCTTTTACCGCAGTTCCAAATCCACTTTGGTTCTTCGGTAAACGGGGTCAAAATGAGGGTGCGAGGGGTAGCAGGGGTCAAAATAGGGCTCATTTACCGCAGATCCAAATTCGCCTAGCATACTTTCAAACATTTGTCAAGTTTTTCATTATCGAACAAGGGTAGGGCTCATTTTGAGCTCTAAGGTGACCAACAACAGCAGAAAAAAGGAGAGTTTATGTCATTCAATAAAATAGTCATTGTCGGTAATTTGGGTAAAGACCCTGAACTCCGATACACACCCGCAGGTGATGCCGTCTGTAATTTATCTCTCGCCACCAACGAGAAGCGAAAAGATAAAGAAGGCAACTACAACGATGTCACCACTTGGTTCAAGGTTACGCTCTGGCGACGGATGGCCGAGAACGCTTCCAAGTATCTTGAGAAGGGAAATCCGGTCTTTATCGAGGGGCGGCTTCGGGTCGAAGAGTGGCAAGATCGAGACGGTAACAATCGCTGGACGCTTGAGGTCGATGGGACTGATATGCAGTTCATTGCCCCAGGGTCGAAGCGTGAGGATAGGGACGAATACGCGGGACAGCAAGCGGCCACCGGAGGAGGGCCGCAAGGTGGGTTTCAGCGTCCAGCATCTACTGACGACGACATCCCGTTCTAAGGCCTATCGAAAGCTAAAGGCCATCAAAGTTGACAAATTGCCCACACCTGTGCTATGATGCGTTTGAGAGTGTAGGTCAACAGAAGTCACCTGCTTTCAATGCTTGGGCAGACGACTATCCTCTAGCCCTACACTCTTAAACATTGTTGCCGCCTATCCTTCTAAACCTCAGGATAGGCGGCCTTTTTGTAGGGTTCAGAATGAGCTCTAAAGGAACACGCGATACCAACCGCTAAACAATCCCTTCATCACGTCGAACGCCTCCGAGAACGTTACGCCATAGTACCTGAAATCAGCCTCTAAATCTTGGCGGACCAAAAATGGCTGAGTGAAGAGATGAAACTTCCGGCCGGCCTCATAACTAGCAAAATACCTACCCCTATCGCTATTCCTAATAATCAGGCCTCGATGCCCGAACAGGTCAACGTCAATTCGGCCATAGAACTTACCGGTGTAGAGACTAGCTATCTTGCCATCGTTTAGAATTAATGGCGGCGTCAAGTATTTTGGGATTGTGTCGAGCCGGTTGAGTTGCTCGATGATAGGGTCTGAAATTTGTAGTTTTTTATATTCCTCACGCGGTTCCTCGCCGGCTTCCCAAAGAGTATTTGTAAATATCTCATCGAACTTTACGGCTGTTTGCAAGTGTCGCCATTGGTGGCGAACGTGGTTAGCTAACATCTGACTGTGTGGAGCAAACTGTAACAAAGGAATGAGATCGAGGTCGTCCTTTGCTTTTAGACGGGCTATCCACCACAGGCAGTAGTGATGTATCTCTTCCTTGAAGTTAAATAAGGGGTCAAGTTGAGCCCTTTCTGGTTTGGAGAAGCCTTCGATGAGTAATAGTTTCATATGTGATTTATAATACCATTATACACTATTTCCTGCAAAATGTCAAGAAATCCCTCAAAAACTTGACAAATTACTTTTAATATGTTATAATAGGGTTAATGACTTGAACTTTAGTCAGATTTTAGATAGGGGCCAGAATGAGCCCTACCAAATAAAATGGAGATTAATTTAGTACCGCAGAGTAAGAGCTTCAAGGAGTTCTTAGAACATAATCTCTTCTGGAACACCGATAGCGAGAAGGTCGTACTCGCTGGTGGTGCTCCACGTCACTTTTTTACAGGCGAAGAGCCTAACGACTTCGACTTGTTCATCGTCGGCGAAGAGCCGACCCCTTGGGATAATGAAGGGCAATTTAAGGAACGATATGTTTCACACCTTGACCAGACTTTCAAGAACATCTTCAAGTGCCCTCAGGGTTTGCTGAATACCTACAAGACGCCGTTCGGCAAGGTACAGCTGGTCACACCAGCTGTCTATCCGACCGTTGAATCTCTACGAAGCACCTTTGATATTTCAGCCTGTTGCTTCGTGTACGAGGCTCCGTTTGGTGTCCCAAAACTGCACACCGACCCCGAAGCCGTGGCAGACCTTGAAACAAAGACCGTTCACCTGCGTAAGGTCACGTACCCGCTGGCGACGATGTACCGGCTCTTTAAGTATAAAGGGTATGGATATAATATCCTTGAGGCTTCCAAAGAACTTGTTCGTCTCATTAGTACGGAAGAGTTTCCAGAAGAGAACCTGTATCAGCGTTACATAGATTGATAGGGTGCAAGTTGAGCCCTATCATTAGAAGGGTGGGTGGATACTTTTCTCATTCTCTCCACCCGCCCTTTTTATGCCGAAGCGAAAGAAGAAGTGGACGTGGGACGAAATCTTTAGGCTTACAGCAAAGCCGGAGCCCTACTTCAAGGACGTTCGTCGAGGCAAGCTGACCCACACTATCGAATGTCTCGGTGACTCCGTGCATAGAATCAAGAAAGTTTATTATGATGATGGAGCAACCGAGACAATAGAGCACATAGGAAACATTAGAATAAAATAGAGGAGCGTTATGCCAGAGAAAAAGAAACTAGAAGTTAAAGCATTAGACCTCGGTAAGAAAGAGGTGGAAGATAGGGCTCAAGATGAGCCCTTGAACAAGTCCGAAGCTAATATGACGGGCATCATTTCCAAGCGTCCACCAATGTCGGTTCCAGTTACCGGCCTCGATGGGAACGACAACGACGATCATTATCGTATGACTGATGAGTCCTACGAATCGGAAAGCGATTTTCAATTCAAAGGGCTTATCTTTAAGCGGATGGTTGACGTGATGAAAGACGTGGATGCTATCGTTAAGACCAAGCAAAAGGATAGCGGAGTACCGTATGCCTTTCGTTCTATCGAGGACATAATGAATGCCCTGCATCCTATCTTAACCAAACACGAAGTGTTTATCATTCCGGTCGGTGCGTGGACTGAGAATCTTGTTCATCCACGACAGAATAAGGGCCCAGCTTTCCAGTGTATCTATAAGTCAGCTTACCGGTTCTATACGATTGACGGTAGCTACGTGGAAGGGCATATGGTGGCCGAGTCGATCGATTATTCAGATAAGGCGACGCAACAGGCGTCGTCGTACTGCTACAAAAAGGTTATTGAGCAAGCGTTTTGTATTCCGACACGCGACCTCATAAGCGATGGTGACGACAAGTTGCCGGACAGGACAGACGAAGGGCAACAGGCAAAGTTAGACGCATCAAGAGAACGGCTAAAGAATCTGCCGAGTCCGAACAAGCTACCCCCGCACGGCTCACCGATGTACGACCCGATGAAGCCAGAGGATTGGGACGCTGTGAAAGCGTGGTTCAAACCCTTCGTACCTTTAGGTTTTAATAAGGATTCGTTCCATCACTGGACTATCAAGACGCTACGGGCAAACAATCTGGACGTACCGCCTAAGCTGGCAGACCTGCCTCGCACGTCGGGACTTGTCCTTAACGAGATTGCTCAGTACTGTTATAACATTGGTTCAACCGTCCACACGTTGACGCAGGAGAAGGATGAAGGTGAATACATTATTTTGACGGAGATTTCAACAGCTTCCGAACCGGTGCCGGAATCAGCACCCGAGAACTTGGGCACTGATGGTGCACTTTGATAGGGTGCATATTGAGCCCTTGTGGGGGCGGTAAGGCTTGGGGAGAAAGTCCGGAGCCGCCCCCAATAATAATATGCATAATAAAAAAGACTTTACATTGCTGGCGGTACATATCAGGCACCAGTACTTTCTTAAGGATACCGGAAAGGCGTATTGCTTTTTATTATGGAATAAGCGTTTTGTGAACTTTCCCAAATCTATTATAAAAGATTATCAGCACGACAAAGAAAAGCATTTACATTTATTCAAAGTACCACTGTGGCATATTATTCAGAACCGTCTTGATTCTATCGTTGACGACGATTATAAAGAACTGTTACCGACAAATGAAAAGAAGCGTAGCCGCAGACCAAAGGATACATTGACACCTGATATGTTTGCGGAACTAACTGCCGAGCCAAGCCCGACGAAAAATAATCTGGTCATAGCAGTCCAACGACAGGCCGAAATGGAAGAGCAAGGTAAGCAGAATATAGATACAGCTATTGAATTGATTGACGGACTTGACGACGAGATTCCTTGGTGATATGATGAGCGAAAAAATTCCGTGGGCAGACATACATAAGCTAATGCAGGAACAGTACGCACATATCTCGCGGCGTAACCTGTTCTATGACACGGAACTAAGGAATGATGTAATAACGATGGAGGCTACCCGCTTACTGCAAGCGATGGTTCATTATCGTAACCATATCATCGACCAACCTCGCTTCCTTATTAAGTTGTACAAATATTTTACCGTTCTTCGGGATGAAACGGAGAAGGCACGGATTGAATGGCTAAGTCAACACGTTACGGTACATCATCCAGACCCTTTTACCATCGACTGCGTGAAAATTCCGACGAGAGAACTAGATTACATTAATGAAAGATGGAGAAGCTGGGCGTATAGGGATGGGGAGAGTGGTTATGTCGTTGAACTGGACAACAACGTTGACGAGTATTTCGCCGACCTGCCTATGCCGTCGCGTAAAATCTCAGACCCGATGTATAAAATGCCGTGGGGTAAGCACGAGGGATTTACTATCGGAGCGATTATGAGTTTCGCTCCCCGCTATCTTATCTGGGCACACAATAATACCGATAGATTCAAATTATCAGAGCAATTATTAAGGGACGTGCAAGGGGCGGTGAATAAAGATAGGGCTCAAGATGAGCTCTAATAAAAGGAGAATGATATGAGAATAGTCAGAGACATTATGGACAGTCTCCAAGAGATAGCCGCGAGAAACGGTGAACTCTCTGAGGAGCAGAAGAAAAATCTTAAGGATGCTGTAAATATCCTTGGTTGCCTTGAGGAACACGAATTGCTTGAAGCTCGGATGGAAGTTGTCGGGGCCATATATAGCTACTACGTTGGTTCTCGTTCAGTAGGTCACACCAGAGTATTACGGCAAGGGATTGAAGAAGCCAATAAACCTCTCGACTCAAACGATTTTAAGACCAAATTGTTCGTTGTTGTCAGTAGTCAGAAAGAGGCTCAGAATTTCCCTGGCTTCAACGTTTGTACACTGGATGATTTTAAGGCAGGACATATGCGGGGTAAGATGGCTCCACTTGCTTGGGACAATCACGCTATCATTCGACTGGTATCAATGCTATCAGTCGTGCAGGGTACGTTCCGACGCGTAAGGCATATCGTCGAAGAAACTACGGCTAACAATGGTGGTTAATATCTATCGCGTAACCGGTGGGGGTGACCCTCGCCGTGTTAAAGTCAAGGAGTTCATAGAGTACGGAGTTCACGTCTATGAGTTAACGAAGGAAGTTAACTCCGTACTCTACGTCACCAAAGACGGAAAGAGTTCTATTCTTAACAAGAAGAAAGACGTAGAGACTGCGAACACGCTCTTTGTTTCCAGCCTAAAGGAAGCGTTCGACGAAGTGTTTCGCAAAATCCATACGGCCATTGATGATGTCAATGATACCGTTCGTGAGATACTGCTGTGGCGGCCAGATAATCCAGACGTGGAATTATTATACCGCGTCAAGTTTCGCAAAGAACGCTTTAGTCTTGCTGGCTTTCTTGTTACTGGGCGTACCAAGAACGCTGTCAAGATTGATGCCCGTGGTCGGAAATACGTTTACAGGCAACATCTGGCCGGACTCGGTCAACCGCACGACCCCTTGATACCTTTTGAGGACTGGATGGATACAGACTTACGAAGGCTTAAGGATAGCGTGTTAACCTATGCCACAGCTAGAATGGATTATCTCTACGAACGCCTTGACCAGTTGGAGCGACAGTATGACGAACTCAAACGAAAGGGATTTAAGTAACCTCAAACCAAGAGAGGTTTACGAGATATTAAAGAACGCCCGCGAGTACGTATTGAAACAAGAGGGGATGGGTACAGCATCGTTTCTATTAGCGAGTCTGCTACTTAAATCAACACAAGGGGTAGGGCTCAAAATGAGCTTTACCGATAAGGCTATAGGAAAACTGCTTGATGTTATGGCACAGTTAGTAAATAAAGGAGAGAAGAATGAGCGAAACAACAACAACAATTGATACACGGTCTAGGCTTCGACAGATTTATTCGTTGAAGCACGACTTAATCGCAGAGCGGACAAGTCTTACGCAATTGCAGGAAGAAATTGCTCCCGCAGTACAGCGTAGAGACGAAATGATTGAGGCAATCACTCAGAAGTTTGAGGAAGAGAACCGCGATAAGCTAGATAGAATAAACAGGCTTACCGAAACCATTGACGACCACGACGCCAAGATACGGATGCTTGCGGTTGACGAGTATTATCAGAGAGAGGAGCCGGACAACAAGCGAATTGTGGATGGCCTCGGAGTACAAGTAAGAACCCTGTACTCGCTGACTGTCAACCCTGACGATAAGTTTCTCAAGAAGTATGTCGAAGAGAACTATCCGAAACTTCTTATCGTGGACGAGAAGCGATACCTCAAGCAATACAAGCTAGACAACGATATGCCGAGCGTTCACGTAGAAACGAACGTGTCCGCGGTCATTAAGAGCAACTTCTGGGAATCGGATGGGGAGGTAGTGTAGGGAGGTAGTATGGACGTAGATGAATTGGTACGGCTGTTGCTTAGCAACGGCTTGAGTTATCCTGATTTCATTACACAGATACATAGGACGGGGGCAACTATCGAGGTTACGTGCGAGTTCTGCGGGAAACAATATATGTTTGAGCCGCAGGAGTATCTAGGTAAAGATCATTGTGGGTGCATCCGAATGGTTGTAACGCAAATGAATGGTCAACCTGTGCTAGTTCGTTGCCCTGATATAATGTCCTTGAATTTTTTTAGCTTTGTAACGTGGTGGAAATCACTTAACTACCTAGGTGTTAGTAATTAGGGCTCACAATGAGCCCTATAATCAGTGCTAGTAGACAACAACAAGGAGAAACAAATGCCAAATACGAAAGTAATTGATTTATCAGATGACAACATCATTCCCGAGAGCCTCGTGGAGGCTCGAAACGCAGGGGTCGTCGGAATGATTCATAAGGCCACCGAGGGGACGGACTTGGTATCCGAGAAGGCCGACAATCGCATCTACCTAGCCAAAGAAGCGGGGATGCTTATCGGACTCTACCACACCCTGACTCCCGATGCCGCTCGGTCGCAGGTCAGTTTCTTCGCCGACACCGCAGACGAATTAGGTCTGGAAGATAACTGGCTTCTGGCCGTGCAGTATGACGACCCCGCAGTTCCGGCTCAGGTTCTGCTGGAGTTTCTAAAGGACTTGGAAAAGGAGACTCGCCGTAAGCCAGTGCTTTATGCTGGCCCAGGCCTCCTAAATCGGCTGGCAGAACTGGAACCATCCGCAAAGCAGTATCCGCTTTGGCTTGCTCAATACGATTCGGTAGCAAATGTGCCGACCGCGTGGGGCAAGTACTTCCTCTGGCAGTTCACGGACGGCGAGAACGGTGAGGTTCAGGAGGTTCCTGGGGTTGACCCGCCGGTCGCTTGTAGTGATTATCTTGGTGACGAAGAACAACTCGCCAACCATTGGTCACATTACAAAGGGAACGTTGACGACGAGCTGCCCGAAGCGGCCGCACCTTCCGAGCCAGGTGAACCGGAGTCGGGCACGGCACCGGTGGAAACGCCGGAAGGGGAGCTAGAACACGGTACACCGGAAGCCCCTCCACCAACCGATGGGCACGAAGGTGAGGCAGACCCACCGCCATCGTCACAGCTACCGGCAGAGCCGAAACCTCCTGGCCGTCCAGAAGCACAGAAGAAATAGCTTTCGGTGAACGTCATCGGCCCCAAACCGATGTACACCGAATAGGGGGCTGGCCGAATGGGAGCGGTCGGCCCCCGTTAATATTCTCAGTTGAATAGTGCGATGCTATCTAAACAACGATTCCCTAGATACAATAAGCTCACGGTGTACCTTGAGACTTTGGCAGGTTTTCTGCAACATCTTCGGGGTGGTTTGGCGGATAGAACTACGGGGGTAGGCACGGTTTCAGCTGGATAGGTTGCTCGGTGATGGTAAGGCGGGGGCCTGATACCATCACCGAGTAACTGCATAGGGTTCAGAATGAGCCCTAGGAGGAACGATGATAATAATTAAGAACGAGAGCCAGCAAAAGCAATCCTTACAAGAGGAAATGGAAGAGCGGTTTAAGCATCCTCCGGTCGTAGAGCAGAAGCACGATCGCCTCGAAACTATCAATCAGCTGGTTGAGAAGTGGTGTCAATCTCAAAAGAAAACAGACGAGACAGCGTTTGGTTTTCTTGAAGCCGCCTACGATGCAGGCTTCTTGGAAGGCGTATACGAGGAAAAGAATCGGAGAAAGAAAGATGGCGTTAGCAAAAACACAGAAAGATGAAGGGATGATTGAAGTAGTAAGTATCGTTTCCGGCTCGACGTTTCAGCCGCTGGTGCAGATTAAGTGGGGCGATAAGGAGGGCCAGCTTTCGGTCGAAGAGGCTAGGGTGCACGCTTTAATTATCCTTGAGGTTGCAGAAGCCGCAGAGTCGGACGCATTTGTATTCCAATGGTTGACCCGCGACATTATCGGCACGGCCGAGGACGAGAAAGGAAATTGGGATGAGGTTATCGCTCAGTTTCGAGAGTTTCGTGAGAAGAGAATAAAGAGGATATAATGACGAAAGAACAGGAAATGAAAGCAACCGTTGAGGATTTTCTCGACCGAGTGCTAGGTCGGATGGCTTCCGGCGTTAGACCGGAGAACTACACCCTATCACGCAAACAGCTTGTTAACCTATTGACTGGCTTCGGGATGGGGCTTATCCAGAATCTTATGCAAGATATTGTAGAGATGAAAGCAAAGCGGCTTAAGCCTACCATAGAACGAGTGGCCGAGAAAAACGATAGGGCTCAAGATGAACCCTTCGGGGATGCGGAGATTATTGAGGAGAAAACAAATGAACCCTGAAAAACACATAGGTATTCACGACTTCACAAAGAAACCGGTAACGATTCAAGCCGTGCAGTTATGCTGGAAGAACTGGAACGATGTCTGTACGTTCCTCGGTGAGATTGTCTCGCCTCATAATCCTGCCCGTAGGACGGACACGTACTCGGATACGTGCGGTGAAGTTGCCCCGTTCATTGAGCTAGACATTCCAACGATGGAAGGCATCCATACGGCACGTCACGGCGATTGGATTATCAAAGGTGTTGCCGGCGAATTTTATCCGTGTAAGCCAACCATCTTTGACCAAACATATGAGTGATACTGAACACATACTCGTAGTAGTCGCCCGACTTAAAACGAATCGTAAAAAGATGACTACTACGATCGTGTTACCGGAAGAAGTACTGGAAGAGTCTGCCGAGGTATTGGCTAACTTCCTAAAAGGATTACGCGAATCAATCCGTCTAGGTTTTGAGAGAGTATCATTGAACGATGAATTTTCTATAACCCGTGCCACGATAGCTGAACGAGAGAGGTTCACTCGCCCCCTTAATGAAGAGGACTTTGAAGAAAATTCTGAGTGGAAACAGTTGGGCTACAAGGTTGGTGATGAAATCGCAGAATATATGTATTGGGGTAATATGGAACTTAACAAAGACTTCTTTGAGAAGGAGGAAGAATGAAACAGTATATAGGTATAATTTTAGTCGCCGTAAGCTGGGCTATTGGACAGCTAATTGGTTGGAATACTGCTAAATGGTGGTTCAATCGAGGTAAGAAATGAAAGACAAAACAAAAGATTCACTCATTGCATTTATGATATTAGCATTTTTAGCCACTACCATCTGGCTCTTTGTTCTACTCTTTGGACAGGGCTCATAATGAGCCCTATAATCTATCCGCTCCGGTTGGTGAATACTTCTGTTGCTCGGGCAAAGTCTCGTAGGCCTCAAGTTCGTGCCTCTTAGCCTGCCTCGTATCACCACCACCATCACCCGTTCCGGTCGTGCTGTATCCGCCAGGACTTACAACGGGCTCTGGTGTTGCCGCCGTACCACCTTGAGTAAGAGTCGCTTCGTAGAATTTCTCTTCCTTCGCCACCCTATCATCGAACGCCGCCGAAAGATATAACTTCCCTGTCAAGGAACTCTGTTGGGCACTGTCGCTAAACTCCAACGACTCCACCGTAAAAGGCGTGTAACTTAGTCCCTGCATCGTCTGGTGACGGACAGCAACTATATCCCCTTCTTCGTGGAACATCGCTCGGATACCAGTTTTCCAGCTAGAGTATAAGTTACCATCAACAAAGTCTATCGTTGCAGACTTAGTAAGCCACGCGGCCTGTCTGTAATTATCCACGAATCTCAAATCCAATTCAAGCAGGTTGAGGTTTCGTTCCTGCTCGGCGGCATCCCAAGCTATCCGCGGCTGGATTTCTGTTTCACGGAAGTCCTGCACGGCAGAAATGTATGTGCCCTTAACGCCGTGATATATCTCTTGCTTGCGATCATTGAACACAAAGTCCCGCATATTATCACGAATACCATCTAGGTTCTCTTCGTCTTTAGCATCCTCATAGACTTCAACGACACGAATTATCTCTTCGCCGATGAAGTGATCGAACTTTAGCGGAGTTTCCAGCTTTACATAACCTGTTTGACATCGGACAACTATTCTGGTTCCTGCACCTGTAAACACATCTGCCGTCCACGTATCGCGGAACACTGGCGATGCCATCAACCGAACCTTAAACATCTGAACGACAACTTCAAGTGTATCGTTTTCAGCTACGAAATAATCCCACGTATAACTTGTCCCGTCCGGCTCGGTAAACGAGAGAGCAATCCGTTCCCCCACAGTCGGAGTGCCTGAGAAATCTATGAACAATTCACTTGGGCCGCTCTCCCGCTCCTCGAATGAGCCAGTTGTGGTGACGGTCGTGCCGCCAGAACTCTCGACCGCAACTCCTGTCAGTTCTGAACCGTTAACGTAACGAACGCCGGTAGGCTTACCTATCTCCCCTTCCAGTTTCCCGACACCTATCAATAGGTATCCGTGTCGCTCGATAAACTTGGATACGTTTGTGACACCTATTTCGCCTTCTCCGGCTATGGCGTTGACGCGTACCCAAGCATTATCGGCGGGTTTCCTGCAATCTATTTCCACCTTTCCATACAAGTTGAATCGCAGGAAGCCTCGGAACGTCGGCAGTAATAACGAATACAGAACATCGCTCAATGATGAGGACTCATTGATAACACCGTTAGCAGTAAACCGTAGGGCAAGATATGTTCGTGACTGACCTATCGACGCATCACCCGCCGAGGAACCCCACCAGATGTCAGCAGGATAATCCTCTGGCGTGGCAAAGGGGTCATTTTGAGCCCTAAGGATATCGCTGTTGATTCGGCTGGTGCTGGCGTAACGTGTCCACAAACCTGCATCGTAGTTGGCCGCATCGGCTCCACTAACAAGGGGTTGCTCGGCATCGGTATCATCTTCGAGAACGTTGAAGCAGTAGTCAGCTGTGTCGATGTTCCTTACTTCATTGAACCACGCCTTCTTAATGACAGTGTATTGCCAGTCGGTCAAGATGTGGCGTGTTAACCATACGGGGTTGTTAGACCACCGCTGAATGAAGTTATCCATCGCATCTGGAGCATCAAGTATTTCCCCCTTAATAACCGCTGTCGTAGTAGGTGTCTCTTCTGGTTCGTCTGCGGGTGGTGAGCCGCCAAACGTTGCACCCAGATATGCCAGCTTGGAATTGAAACCACTAGCAGGGAAACGAATATCGGGATACTGTGACCCTTCACCCCCATATTCGCCCAGGTGTTGCGTGACCTCGGCGACTGTCAACTTGGGATTTAGACAGGTAATGTTATAGAATCCTTGTATCAATCCTTTGCATCCACCAAGCAGGGCAACAATATTTGTACCAGTGTCCGCCCACGTAAAAGGATAGAGCTCAACTTTAGCCCTACCTAATACCCGCGGAATGGTTACGTCGCTATTCTCCGACTGGTTCTTACTACTCCACTGAACTGGTGTTTTTGTTTTCCTCTTAATCGTGAAGAAAAACAGGAACTTTTGCTTGACCACTTCCTCGCGTATAAACCCACCTTGGACTGTGACAATCTTTTGCCCCTGATAGAACCTCTCGTTTGCCAACTCGACGCACCGCTCATTGGTACGATTACAACCACCTTGCCCGAAGCGATTGAAGGCATCCTGATACTGTGGGGACTTTTGCTCAAAAGTTTCAGAACCCAAGCAATCACCTCGACCGAACCATAGAGGGCACGCTTGCCCATATTTTTGGGTTGCGATTTCATATGAGAAATTACCTATTTCTTGACTACAACTTATCTTAACGGATTTCTCTGTGATACTTTCAACTGCCGCCACTCGCCCCCACCAGATAAGGCGAGTGTCCTCAATACGTTGATCGGTCAGGCCAGGGAATATCATTCGTACTGCAACACGATAACCACGAATGAGTTGAGTGAATACGAAACGAGAGCCGGAGTTAATAAGTCTCTCGACGTTGACCAGCTCAAGAGCTAACTCATTGAACTCTTTACCGATGAACTTATCGAGGCTAGGGATAGAGGTTATCTTATCCTTGTAGGCGAGCGTTCGCCAGAAGAAGCGACTGTCTGACATACGGAACATTGCTACTTCTGGTTGACTGTAAATATCGTCTTGTGTGGGTAGGTACATTTCAACAGCAAGATAGTACATCTTGTGTTGATTGATGGCTTCAAGCATCGGCCGAGTTAAGTTGTGGTACTCACTTCTCATAAGCAGTAGGGTTCAATTTGAGCTCTAGCCAAGTTCTTCCGCTGGTGGTTTTGCGGCATCAATCTCTTGTTGTGAACCGCTACGGTAGACAAGATTAATTCCTTCGTAAATCATATCAGCAACAAATTTACCACGATTGGCCGGAGTGTCCGGCATACCGTTTACTATTCGTCTATTCCATTCGCTAGGATACCGAGCTATGAAACGATTACCGAGTTTCGTTAATGATGTGCTATCAAAATTGCCAGTCAAGGCTGAAAGTAAATCAGTCTTGAATCCTTCAATATCATTTGCCATATTTAAGTCCTCTTATAAACTCTCCATCTACCTATATCACCATCGTACATCATATCTGCCGCTTGGTTTGCTGAAAGCGTGATATCTGCACCTGTTGAACAAAGCAACCGATTCGAAGCGGCAGAACTTGTACTTTCGTGTTTCAATACAATCGGATTTGCTCCAACATTAATAATAACGCGAACTTCACCGCCCCAATTTGAACCGATTGCATTATTATAGAAACCAGTTATATCACGCGAAGCATCCGAAGAAAGACGTTGCCAATGTGAACCTGCTAAAATATAATCATTTTGGTTAGCGGTAATCACCGCTGGTGTTCGGGGAGCTGATGCCCAAGTACCACCTGTTCCTGTTGAATTATTCTGAAATACAACCGGAAATTGACCATTTAATACCAAAAACGATCCGGTAGCATTTACAGAAACAGAATTACCCGATGAATAACCAATTAATTGAAGTGTATTCGTTGGACTATTGCCATAAATATTCTGGTCTACTGGTATACCAATTGAGGCTTTTACGTCCATTTTTTGCGTGGTTGCGTCAAATTTAATTTGGTCGGCCGCACCCACGTCTGTAAAAACAGCAAACCTACCACCTACTTCTGAATACAAATGAACAAAGCTGCTATCATCACGAGCCTTTAGCTTAAGAGAATTTGTTGGGCCAGAAATTGAAGGGTTTCCTGTAAAGGCGGGTGAGTCCAGTGACATACTGCCGCCACCGCCAGGGCGTCCAACCTCTCTAAAACCTCCATCAACCCCCTTGAACACCAGCATTGCTTTCTGGCCGGCTGTGATTGTAAAACTCGGAACAGCATCGAAGCCCGTCGAAAACGTTACCGTTGAATTTGCAGTAGCATCGAGGTAAACGTGTAAGTCCTGTCCGTCAACAATCAAATTGGGGAATACGACGCTTAATATTGTGGCCGCCGCATTGACAGGAACCCTAACCTGCTTTGCCGTTGTCGGGTCAAGAGTTCCACCTGGAAATCCTACCCATTGAGTTTTCTCATCAAAGAGAACCGAGCCGCCGTAACCACTATTTGGGCCAATAAAATTCTCAAGCGGGTACGGGTGTTCGATAGTGTACCCACCTGCATTAACATATGCTCCGTTCGGAACACCTAGTCTCCAAGTCGCGGCTCCGTAGATATGAACCCTAGCTTTGACACCAACTTCATCGGTGATACTTCTGCCCATCACCATACCACCATAAATATTTGTACGGATACCCTTCTTGAAATGGAAGTACCCCTGCGGATTATCGCCATACCAACAAACCGGCCTTGAATAATCTTCAAACGCTCCGGTATCAACATACTGTGCATAAGCCATTCCTTCGCCCTGATTGTGACCTATGTTGATGTTAGAAAATGCCCCATTAAGATACAGAATACTTCTCGGACGATTTACGAGTATCGGACGATTACCGTTCACTCGCCAAGTACCACCTACTGCACTGAAAGGGATCAAATTGAGCCCTCCCGTAATAGCACTGTCTCCGTTTGTGTGAAGGCTTCCAGTATAAATGCCGCCACCGTATGTTATATTCAAGAAATATCTTTTCGAGACTTGTACTCCTGTTGGAATAGCGTTATAGACATACACAGGGTCACCGCTTTTCATTGCCGGAGTCGTACCGTCAGGTAACATCGGCATTGTAAAAATAAACGTACCATCAAGATTTGTATTTGCGGCAGTCACATCGAAACCATAATCCTGAACACTTCCGATAACATTTCCGTCAAAGGTGCAATTACCCGTAACCTCTAAGGAACCAACGGACTGACAATGAAGGGCATCAGCAACTCCGTTGTGATGCGGATGAAATTGCGTTCCTATTATACGAACACCGCTATTCACGCTATTGGAATAGAAACAGCCAACCGTCTGACCAAAGAGATAAGAATCTCGAATAGTAATGTTTATTGCCATCCAAGACTTTGCCGGTGACAAATCGTGATGAGCAACCCCCCACTGTCCACCGCTAACAGCAACGTTTTTAATATGAACGCCGTTGGTACTCGTACTTCCACTATAAGTCCCTTCAATTAAAATACCGGCTTTCCCGTTGCCAGCAGTATCCCAACCGAGAACTATTCCTAAATCTTCAAAGTGAACCTTTAACTGTTGGTCGCCCACCTTAAAGACGCAATTCATATTTGCTTCGCCGGCTCCACCTGCATTTTGAAAGAAAACTGTGCCAATGTTATTATCTGGCCCCATCGCATAGCCTCGATAAGTGGAGAAATTAGCCACTCTAAGATGAGTTAAACCAGTGTCAAGAACGTAATTACCATACGGAAATTCAAAAACACCGCCACCTAAATTCTCCTGACTTAAGGCAATACATTCCCAATCTTTATCTGTAATGATAGGATTAGGAACCTCGACAGTAGGTTCAGTGAGCCAGATGCCGGCCTTAACTGGCCCGATTACTGAACCAGTTTCAAGTAAAACTTTTCCTGCACCATAGAAGCGTCGAACGTGACCTGCCTGAATGAAATTACGAATGAGAACTGTATCGCCAGCACGATCAACTGTAAGCCTTCCGTTACCTGCGAACTGTACTTGCCACGCTATTGGAAAGTCGTGAACTGTGTTCGTTCCACCGTCAGGAAAAATATAATCCTTCGTTATCATAAGGTGACATTTAGTGTTCACACCGATTGCCGCCTTTGCCGCATCGAGTGAAGTATAGCCACCAAGATAACGAACCTCAGATAAAGCATCCAAGGTTGTGCGGTCAAGAACACTAAGCAAACGATTAGACAGTGCAACAGCGATGTCGCGTGTATAAATTGGAAAGGCGGTAATTTCTGTCATAACCTAATAGGGCTCAAATTGAACCCTTCCTCAAAGCATTTCAGTTATAGGATACTGTTCATCGTCCTCAATCGGCCAAATTCCAGGCGGGTCGTCGATTATCATTGGGGCGGACAGAGTTCCGCCACCAGTGTCAGGAACTGGTGGAACGAACAACCATTTACCTTCTTGACGTAACGATACCACTCTGGATTGCTGATGAGAGAATATATCGTGGTTGCGTTCAAATCGAGTTATGCGAACATACTTAAACAGTTCACCAGAGTGAATATCAACAACCGTGAAGTACTTCACATAGCCATCCATCGCCCGATAGAAATTCGACAGCCTCTCTGCCGTAGCTAAAGCACAATCACAAGTAGGATTCTCGGGCGGACATAAACAGGCAACGTCACCAGACTCTATTAGGTTGACGTATCCTATATCCCAAATCAGGATTCCTTCGTCGTTTCGATTCTTGACTTGTGATGTACCGCCTAACATTGTTAGCGAGTTTGGTAGAAAATCTTCGTCGTGTGGCAACCACTTCTGCGGGTCTGGCCCACAGAATTGTGGTGTCGGGTACATTGCCTGAATCCGTACCTTGAAAGTGTAAGTTTGCATAGCACCTACAACTTCTACCTCAACGAGTTTTTCACCAAAGACTTCATCTGTCTCGGCGTGGGGTGCAGTAAGTACGCCAGCGGACGTGATAAGCGAAGGATAGTTTGGGGACGAAAATACGCCAACTACAGTTGAGATAAGCGTCAGAACCTCACCCTGAGCCATATCCTCACCATAGAATCCATCTTCCTGCACGCCAAGCACTCGTAACTCCGGCTGAACCTGTAACTCACAAGTAGCAGTTGCTCCACCTATCTGATAAAGGAAGTCTACTAACCCTACTCCAAAGGGTGCTTGCCAACGAAGTCCGTCAAGTATCGTTCCAGCACTAGCCGTAAAGACTCCGCCCTTACCTCCATTCGATTCAAACGGTATTATCTCTCCTTCAATGGCTAGGGAACCACAGGGTTGGTGGATAGGGTGGATATAGAGTGGTGAAACGTGTACAGGTATATCTCGCGTCGATCCCAAAATGCCGCCTTCGCTGTGCGATAAATGCACTACCCTATCACCTTCCACATCGACGGTTACGCCAAAACGTTGAAGGTCGAGGATACGGATTGTTCCGTCTGTGGCAGGGTCGAGAACAGCCGTGATATTGTTCGTGTTATAAAGGGATACGTATTGATCGAATCGTTGGCCGCACCCGAGAATCCTGTTTCCGCTGTACTGGCAATTCCAGATGCCCTTGAAGTAAGTGACATCAGGAGGAATCGGATAAGCCCGTCGTGTCAAGAAGCCTCCTAAGTGGCTAGTCGAAACGATAACTTGCGTTGCCGTTACCTGTATTAAGATGCCATCGAACTCATTGGCGGTACTGGTATAGTCACTAGCCGCCCCACTTATGCTAATCCAGAAATCCCACTCGTCACTTCCGCTGTCAAAGTCTCCGGTAACAATGATGGCCCATCCAGTATCAGCTTGAACGGCCGTATAAAATTGTTGATCGTAAAGTCGATACGCATCGAATCCTGCATAATGCGTCCAGCTCATTCCGCGAGGAATGTTCCGAACGTTTACGACGTTTGTATTTGGGTATCCGGTTGCACCGCTTTTGATAATCTCACCCGCAGACAGAGTACCTATATACATACCCGTCCACGTAAAATCGTCAACCCGCAGACCGAACGGAATAGCAGGTAACGTAACGCTTCCACCGATTTGTAAGCTACCCTCAACGCCGGTTGCTAATTGGAGGACGGACGGGACTGCCAATATCGAGCCTGGGGCTAAAGCGACGACGTTCAACGTGTAGACCTGCTCGTCATATGCTCCGACAGAATCCGTTGCTCGAACAGTAAACCCGTAAGAGCCGGTACCTGTCGGCGTGCCATAGAGCAGACCACTAGAGCTCAAAGTGAGCCCTACTGGAATTGTTCCAGTCGGCTTTGAGAACGTAACCGCACCGATGCCGCCCACCTTTACAATTTGAACCGAATAAGGAATCGTAACTGTCCCATTTGGTAGAGAAGTCGTAGTGATTTCTAAAGGAATCGGTGGTGCTTCAATGTAAGTGTCCTTAAGACTTTGTCGAGTTGCCGTTAAAGATGAGCCTGTGACCTGATAATCAGTACCGGCGATATAGGCAACGTCCCACTGACCCATCGAACCACCTTGGTCGGCACAAAGACGGGTTATGTCGGTAATGACTGGGTCTTCAAGTATGCACTCGTAAACCGCCCACTGATTAGGGATAATTTCATCTGTTAGAACACCGTCTCGATAATATACGTGTGTACGAGCAACCGGATTCCAATGTAACGGAGGAGTAGTCGGGTCTACATAGAAATTGTAGTTGCTGTCAATCGTCATCAATGGCTCGGAGCTATCAGGAGGAACTAACCCTCGATAGGCGGCCACGACAAAGAGATGCTTTATCCTCGTTGTCGGCCCGTTCATATAAACGGGACTGACGCCACTAAACCGTACGCACGGTTTTCCAGTTGGTGTTTGGTTTGTTTTATAAACTGCCGGAGCCGCCGACTGTAAATCTATATGGCCTTGCGTAGCTGGCCAACCATTTTGGGGAGAGCCATCGGTGTTGACGATTGATTCAACTTTCCATTCGTAGAGCGGCTCCCCTCTGAATACTACGACAGCTGATGCAAAGGCGTTTGTCCACGTTGGATTTTCGGGGGCTGGTGTTGCTAAAAGTTTGTAGGCTACACCAACGATACTCTGACCTGACGTTCCCGTTGTGTTAGCTAACCCTATGTAGCCAGCGGGAATCGCGGTCGAAGTGTTACAAATAGCGGTAGTCAGAACAAGCGAGTTATTTGTCGCTGGCGTAACTTCGCCTGGCTGTGTACCTGTGGCATCCGACATAATAGTCGGAAATTCATTTGCTACGCCAGCGAACGCCTGAACCGCAATCGGTAGTCCGGCACCAGTAACTGAAAATGTATGACTTGGGCCAACAATCGGATTGAAACAGTACCGCATCTCAACTGTTGTGCCGGTTACTAATAACGTCCAAACGTTGCCAAGCGAATCCGATACAACGCCACCAGCCTGTGTCGTCACGACAATCAGGTTGGCACCTATCGTATTGACTGGCCCGACGCCTACGCTTCCGGCGGAACTTATAGCATCTGTTTCAACTATCAGCTTCATTGCTTAGCCTTATAGGGCTCATATTGAGCCCCATCCTCTTTACTTACCCGAAAGTCCTAATGCCGAACCAAAGGTACCAATACCAAGAAGCAGAATCAACACCCACCAAACGAGTGGTGTAAAGTCGAAGGCCGGAGCCGGAGCGTTCACGATTGTTCGTGTACGATAGAATCCGAACCCGACGAAGATTGTTCCAATGATAAAAATTAACCAGAAAAGTAGACCTGCTGTAACCATATAGCCTCCTACGGAGCAGGGGCGAACGCCCACGAATTATCCGAGTTTCTCGTAAGATTCGTTAACTCCGTGTTCTTGTTGATAGCCTTGATATTCTTCTTAATAATGACACCATCATCTGTCCGAATATCCAACTGAATTAATACGCTAAGGGCTTGCTGTTTCAATAGTTCTTTATCTTTATCTGCGTCGTACTCTGTTGGCGTACCAGCATTTGCCGCCGCAGAGGACTGGCTGTTGCTGGCAGCGTTCCCCTCTGCCCCTCCAAGAAGTAATGCACCCGCACTAGCCGCGACCGCAACCGTACCCCAAGTGATAGCCGCCGCCGTTGCTTTACTAGCTATTTCCCACTCTCCGAAAACGGCCGCTGAAATAGCAATGGCGGTATATTCTAATGCCTTAACGATTGCCTTTGCCGCTAATGCTTGAAGCTCGGCGGCTATCGCGTGCTTAATGGACTTGAGGGTAATCTCGTCCAGAGCCAGTATAGCGGCCCCCATCTGTCCAGCCGCCTTACCGATGTCCTTATATTTCTGTGGTATATCGTCAAGGCTGTCTCCGTAGTCGTCTACCTTCTTTTTGGACTCTTCCAATTCTGGCTCTTGAAACACATCGGTTTCGGACGGGGCCTCATCTAGCCACGGTTTATCTTCTTCTTTCTTCTCCTTCTTCTTATCAAATATACTATCGAAAACGTCACCCAAAATGCCAGTAACAGTTCCAGTGATGCCGCCGCCATATTTTTCTAGTCCGTCCGCCTGTTTCCTAAGTAATTCTTCCTCTAGGTCGCCACGACGCCTTAGCTGTTCAAGTTGCTCTTTGTGTAGCTTTCTAATATTTGCAATATCTTCGGCACTTCTATTTGCCGCTTCCATCTTCATTATAAATATCTCTTGCTCCATCTGGAGCCGAGTTAATGCCAGTTGGGTTTCTAGCTGAGCGGCCGCAATCTCCATTTCAATGATCTGCCGTTGGAGCTCATATTGAGCCCTACTGCCGCCCGTTATCATATCAAGAATATCTTGACCGACCCCTTTAATTCCAAGCCGTCCCAATCCCTTACTGCGGGCTTCGACAATCTGTCTCGATAGCTCTAGCTCTTCGCGGGTTGCCTTGTTAACTCTAAGCTGTTCAGTAAGAACATCTTCTCGGGTTTTGAGCTTTTCAAGTTCTGCGGACGGGGCTTCCTCGGCCGTCTTTCTAGCCTGTCGAATCAGTTCAAGAAGGGCAGTATAATCCTTTATGATTAATTGCAAGTTGGCTAAATCAACCTTGTCAGTAATACCGAACTTGTCATCTGATAACTGGTCGAGAAGGAAGCCGACTGCTTGGGCAGACTGTTCTAAGATGTTTAATTGTGCCGGTGTTATCTGCTTACCTGCTTGTATGTCTGCACCCAAACCTTGAACACCCTTAAAGAAATCACCAATCTGTTTCCAATCTTCGGGTGCTATAATATTACTAATGTCGGTCTTGATGCCCTTAAGCCTGGCCCCAACGTCACCAAGTTTATTAAGTCCATCGACTAATTTATAGATAAGCTCGTTCTTAGTAAGTCTATTTAATTCTCGTATAGTATAGTCTACAGTCTCTTGGTCTATCGTAGCACCTAGGGCTTCCATTTCACGAAGGACATCAAGGCTATCCAAGAGCACTCCTCGGTATTCCAACAGACTCTTCTCTAGGTCTTTAACGTTCCTTTCTTTTTGGTCGATGATCGACTCTAATAACTTCTCTTTGGTTACCCGCTCCTTCTTTTCAAGACCGCGAGTTTCTTTACCAGTCGATCGCTCAAGCCGACTAATAGCAATATCCTTTTCTGCTCTACTGCCGCCACCGGCTTCGATGGCAGCTTTCTGAGCGAGGAGCTTTTGTTGCATCGCCGTTTTGATGTTTGCGTAGGTCTGCGTTAGTCCGTCCAAGACCTGCGTAACATCTTTAATAGTCTCCTTCTCATTAAGATAGCCATCCCGTTGGGCTTCATAGATGGCTATTAAATCATCTTGAGCCTCAAGCTGGTCGGTAAGCGTGTCTTGAATGTTAGCTTTCTTTCTTAGTTCCTCACCCTCTTGAACGTCCTTATTAAACTGGTCAATTCTTTTCTGATTCTCTTCGTTGGCTTTATGAATCGCACCTGCCGCATATTGCGTTGCCTTAATAAGAAAGTCGGCTTGGAGTTTAAGTTTAGCAAAGTAGTCTCTCAATAAGGGTGCATTTTGAGCCCTAGCAATTCCCTCTACGCCCACGCCGCCGGTAAACTTTTGTGCTATCAAATCAAGAATACTCGGGAATATTGCACTTGGACGTTTCGCGTTCTCGTCATATATTTTGACCGCTTGAAGATAAAACTCTTTGAGAGTCCTGTCGGTTTCCTTCGCCGACAGTGCAAGTATATCTTCCCGTTGTTCACGGAATTTATCTTGAATGATAACAAAGCTCTCTCTTTGTTGTTGGTCTTGTGCATTTATTAGATTCTGTCTGTTTGCTTCTAAAACTTTTTCCCAGGCCGCCTGACGTTTCGTGGGGTCTGTTAGGTCGATACCGCCGATTGTCGTATCTATCGCGGCGACCTTTTGTTCTCCTGCGGCCTGCCGCCTTCGCCCCTCTTCTTCATAGCCAGCCTTGCCCATTTCATAATGAGCATCACGCATCGCCTTGTTCTGCTTCTCTAGTTCGTCAGTCAACAGCTTCGCCGCGGCCGCAGTCTTGAGCAGTTCCTTTGTAAAATCGGCCTGTTGAAGGGTGACAGGCTGTGTGACTGCAAGCAGCTTTTCCTGTGCATCCGTTAGTTTGCCTGTCGCTACCTGATGTTCCTCGACGGCGTTCCTGGCTTTCTCGATCGCTTTGTCTATATCAAGACCAAGCCACTTACTGATGGTTGTGACGACAGCATCGAGGACAACAGATGCCGTCCTAAAACTATTAAGCCATTCGAGCAACAAAAGGTGATTCTTCTTAAGTGCTAGGTCGAGGTCTCCCTCTAATATATTAGAAAGCAGTCCAAGACTAAATTCCAGCTTATCGAAAACACTAAGAACCTTAGTGAGGGCACTCCACAAATCAAAGACGGTTCCAACTATTGCACCAAGGCCGAGCTTAAACTGTTGACCTTTTTCAGTCTGACCAAGTAAGAAATAGAGTTTACCAACAACATCAGTTAGTTGCGTAACTACTTTGAAAGCACTTGCGGCTTCCTTTACTATCGTTTGGAAAAGCCGGAGTGCCGCATCTCTCGCACCAGCAATATTATTAACCAGAACATCACCAATGAGAACCGTAATCGCGGTTATAGCTATACCGATTGGCCCAAACATCGAAGGTAGGCGGGTTAGAAAAGCGGCTAACCGACCGAACGTACCACCAGCGGCCAGGTGGGTAGCTAACAAGGTTTCGAGGTCTGCCGTGGCGACTAATGCGGCTTTCGTGCTACCCGTAAGAAGTCCGATGCCTAATCCGATAGTGCGGATAACATACGCAACACCACCTATCACCACGCCTAACGTGCCGAGCGTAAAGATAAGTGGGCCAAGTGCCGCAGTCAAGGCCAGAATCCCTAGAATGAGATTCTGCATAAATGGAGATAACGCCTCAAACTTTTTGAGTAAACCGTCTAAGGCAGGAAAGACTTTCTGATGAACAAAATCAACGAAGGCCGCCAATTCATCTTTATAGACCCGTCCGATACGATCTGCCCAGAGCTCAAATTGAACCCTAATGTTTTTGATTTTGGTAGCTAAATCTTGGATGGCCGGCAGTTGAGATAATTTTGTTAAGGCCTCGATGAGAATAGCCTGTTGGTCACCGGCGTTTTTACCACTAGCGGCAATCTCATCGTAGATTGTTTTCAATGCCGGAGCAAGGGATAGTGTCTTTTCCAGATTGGCGACGTTACCACCACCAAGAATATCCTGAATCTGTCCAAAGAAGCCGAGCTTTTCAGAGGGCTCAATCGTGGACATAACCTGACTCAAGCCTTTTGACACCTTCTCAAAAAGCTGGTCAGTGATAGCTCCGCGGGTTGCCTCAAACAAGCGAGAGTAGAGAGTGACCATCGCATCCAAATCAAGGTTGCGAAGTTTTGCCGCCTCACCTACTGCCTCTATCGTTTTTCCAACCTGCTCCATCGAACGGCCGCCGCGTTCACGGAGTAAGGTTTCTAGGGTATCAAACTTAAGGGTAGTATCAAGAATCTGCTTACCCATTCGAGCCATCGGCATTGTGACGTTGTACGTCATAAATGCCCCAAGCTGTTGCAAGGCAAAGCCACCGACTACGGCACCTTTGAAGAACTCGTTGAACCGTCTGGATGATTCTCTTATTTGGTGATTAGCGGAAGTGAGGCTTTTTTCGACTCGATTCACTGTCTTATCGAAGTCGAGCATCTCGTTCTCAAGCTGACGCATCGCAATGATGTCGGCTTTCGTGAGATTGATACCTTCTTCCTGCTTGATGTGGAGGCGGGTTAAGGTTTTAATGTACCGTTCGACAGTACGCTCAAGAGACTGAACCGCACCTTCGGCCTGTCGCTTATTGATAAGGTCTGCACCAACAGTGGCTTCGACACGTTTCTTAAAAGCTCTTAGTTTTCCTTCAACGGTGTTTAAGGCCGCTTCATTAGTGCCTAACAATTCTAGGACGCGGTCAGTGGTTTTCTGTTGGCCTTTTCCGATGAGTCCTTGAGACAGCAGACCCATCCGCTTTCTGATTTCGTTGGCAAACCGCTCGAAATCATTCAACGCATCTCTTAGGTCAAACTCGCCTCTAAAAACTACATCTTCTGTCGCCATAACTGATAGGGCTCATTTTGAGCCCCTCCTTCCACCGAACTTACCTTTACCGTGAACACTGAGAAAGTTCTGTAAGTTTTCAACCTGTTGGTCGCTACTATCTTGAACTGCGGCCTTAATCCTCGCTTCCTGCGTCACCCACGCGTTGTACGCTAGGAAGTTTACTTCGTGTCTTAAGGTGTCCCCGACTATTCCTATCGCCTCCGCTGTCGTCGGGCCGTACATCTTCCACCACAAGGCTCCTTGTGTTTCGAGGAAACTTCGCCAGCCTATCTGCGGGAACAGAGGCTGTCACCTCCTTCTCTACTTTACCCTCGGGTGTGATAACGGGGGATTCGATCGGGATGCTCGGAATATCACCTTCGGGAATAGCTTTCATTAACTCCATTCCAACATTCAGTAGTTCCATTTCTGTGGCCAAGTCCACCCAAACGGCTATCGTAGACTCGTCGCCCTCATCATTTGCCTCCTCAGCCGCTTCTTTATTTGTAGTAAAAATAACCTTTACGGCATCCTTACGGTCGCTCCACCAAGCTCGAATGGCCTTCTGCATCAGATACTCGCGGCCAAGTCTGGACATAATGCCAACCATTTCAACCTGACTCTCGGTACTCTCATTAATACCGGCCGAAACCTCTTGAAGGATTTCATTTGCCAGTTTTGTTTTATTCTCAAGGGTTGCCTGCTCTCCCGCCTGAACGTTCGCAACCTTCTTCTGATAGTCTTTCGAGTATCGAAGAATCATTGTCGTAATGTGAGCCGACTCAATGATAAAAGCCATACTCGGAGGAACGCACTCGACTGACATCGGAGTACCCTCTTCGTCGCATAGCACATTAGCTGACCCGTAAAACTTGTAAACTAAGAAAGGCTGAACTGCTTTCAGCTTTTCTTTCATATGTCTAAGATTCATATACGCTCCTAGGGCTCAATATGAGCCCCTATATTTGAACTGCCGTCCCATTAATCGTGGCCACGTTGCTCATCGACTGCCCGTTGAATGTAGCAACGTTCTCAACCTGCTCACCAATAACTGTGTCCAAATTATATGTAACTCCACCTACTTCTTGAACCCAAGGTGTTGGATTAACACCGGTGTCTAACTCCCACGTTATAACAAGGACGGGTGTAGCAAAAGTATCAAAACTTACATAAATAGCGGAATTGGCAAGATTCATTTCAGTCTGCTGGAATAACCAGGCAGAACCAGTGAACCAAATATACATATCTTGTGCCGCATAATAATAATAGGGTCTACTATTAATTATTCCAGTCTGAACATAGATACCATTGACTTCGGTAGTCCCCGCCAGACTAACATTGAGGTCGGGATAATTTACATCGACCGTATAGGTGATGAGACACATTCCAGCACGGCCGCCACCACCTGCTCGGTTTGTTGCTGACGATGCCCTAGCACCACTACCTGCACCACCATACTTTGGAGCCGCCTGAGCATTAGTTCCGGTGCTAGTTGTGCCACTCCCACCACTACCAGAATAAGCTGTACCATTTAAGAAGGTTCCGGTATTACCCGTTCCCGCCGTATTACCGCTGGCCGCCCCTCCATTGGCTGTTGGGCCAGCGGCTCCACCGCCACCACCACCCACACTCGCAGGGTTACCGTTTCCGCCGTTTCCGCCTGTGAAGGTCGTGTCACCGAGGGCGGTTCCGTTTACACCTGTTGCCGCCCCAACCGCTTGGTCATTAGCTGTTGCCGCCGCCGTACCGTTTCCGCCGGTTGCTCTTGCGACGGGTGTGCCACCCTGCGAGACTTCGGTAAAACCACCTGCCGCACCTGGGCCAGTCGTTGCTCCCGTACCGCCTGTTCCAATAGTAATCGAAAGCGAAGATTCAGCTCCTTTCGTAATAACTTTCTTCGCATAGCCACCGCCTTTACCACCACCTGTACACGACGGACTACCTTCTGCCGCACCGCCCGTGCCACCACCACCAATAAGTTCGACAGTTGCAGAACTAACATCGGTTGGCCAATTCCAGTTACCTGATACTGTTATTAAGTCTGACGGCATATCAAGAGAGGGCTCATTTTGAGCCCTATAGAGGCTTTAGCCGACCTCTACACTTTCGTTATATACGTAGTGACAAAGTCGAACTCAACGGTGGTTGCACTTATCGCCCACCCGATAACCTGTTGGACGTTTCCCGAACCAGAAGGGGCGGTTGCTGTTATACCGCCTGGGGTGGTAGATAAATAAAGATTCGCGTTAGGCGTCCACGCCCACGTATCGAAACGAACAACACCCTGTCTCAGAATTAAAGCCGGACTACCATTGGCTACCGCGGCAACTGCTAAACCACGAGCCGGCCACTTACCAGCGGCATCGGCGTCAGCTAAGAGCCAAGTAGAGGATGCACCTATTAAAACTACTTGCCACTGTGCTAACGCTTCTCCCGCGTTCCTGTCGGCCAGAACGCGACCCGCATAAGAATTATTAGCACCAAGCAACGCACTGGTGCTAATAACTGCTGGCAGTTGTCTTGTAGCTACTTGTGTTGGCATTATTTGCGATAGCTAACTCGAATCTTTTCTCCAGTTGCCGGAGCAACGCTCATCGTAATAACTGCACCTGCAATAGTGTAATCATCACCAGCATCAACTAGCAGTCCGTTTACGTGAACGTGCTCCGAACCGGCAACCGGAGTATTGGCCAACGTATAGGTTGTATTAGAACCATTCACGAGGCCAGTAGGGGTTTCTTTGTCAACGAAATTAGCGTTAGCCAATCCGACCGAACCGACTGTGACGTAAACAATTGCAGTCGTATTAAGCGTTCCAGAGTCGTCAACGGTACAACGAAATTCTGCCGTACCGTTGCCAGCCGCTTGTGCACCTTCTGACACTGTGACGACTTGGCCAGGAAATTCGTTCCAAGCGTCAGCATCAAGGGCACGAGTGAGTAAAGCGGCCGAGCCAGTCCAGATATAGATACCGTTCTGGCTTGGAGTAGACTGATTCTTTAGCAGAACTCTATCACCACTAACCAGAGTAACACCATCCATTGTAGTGCCTGGACTGGCGAGCGTTACGGTTGCCGTCGAAGCAACTCTGGCTGAACGATACTTATAAATGGAAGCTAAGTTAGCAACCGCGTTTTCAACATCAACGATACGGGCGGCATCGGTGGAACCGACAGTCGGCGTACCCACGCTCGTTAACTTTTGGTTACCCATCGACTGAGCGGCGGTAAAAGGTACAGTACCAGTCCGTTTGATGAAGTCTGCACCCTCAGCCAATTTGGTGGTATCAATCGCCGCTCCTGCCGCAATCTTAGAATTAGTTACTGCACCATCTTTTATTTGTCTTGTTACAATTTCGGTGGCCATAATATCTCCTAGGGCTCATTTTGAGCTCTATGCCTTCATATAAGTAACGGCAATCTCTTCACCCACTTCTAATGAGTATGTAAGAACGATAGTTTGGTCGCTTGTGTTATTAAAGTCGTCCGGCCGAGACTGTTGCAAACCATTCACATAAACGGTTAAAGTCTCTGGCACGAACGGAAAATCAGTTACGAATGTGGCGTTTGACCCATTAATTGGGCCGTTAGGAATCTCACCCACTATCCACTCTTCTTCGGTCGTGGGTGGAGGTTCTGGCGTGATAACGGTAGTCTCTCTGGTGGATACAGCCAGGAATATACGACCACGCGATATGAGGGTCTCAATTCCCTCAGCAAAGACTAATAATTCAAAATCGTTAATATTGCCTAAATCTTCCTTGGGAACAGTAAACGTAACCGCAACAACCTCACCGTCCTGAATGATGATATCTTCTGTTTCAGTTTGATAGACCCGTACTACGCCACAGTGCTTCCAGATAAGTTTTGCTAGAGAAACCTGAGTCGGGTCAACGCCAAAGGTGGAGCAGGTAACTATCACCTTTGCTCCACAATTCGACCGATTGACTTGCGTGAGTTCACGCATTTCAAAGACCAACGTCAAATCCTCATCCGGTACTGTAACAACGGATAAGGATTGGAACGGCACGAACGGCTGTGCTAGAATGGCTTCCATATGGATAAAAGAAGGGGTGGGCCGCGACTTCCTCGTGGACGACCCACCCTCTGGGGGAAGGGCTCAAAAAGAACCCTACCTATGAACCAATACGGATGAAATGCTGATTGTATTGGTTGTAATCGAATAGGGCACTTTCCTGATTCGGGAAGCCCTCGATTGTTAGAGCAATCTGAGATTGAACGGTTTGACCAACCTCAAGTGTGAACGGCGTGTAAGACAGGCCATTGAAGATTTCGATGGCGTCATACACGGTTACATCACCACAGTCCGGCGTAGCCCAGACCATCAGGATACGCATCTTGTGTTGACAACCGGTGGAATATTGCCTCAACGTGCGAACACCGTTGCTGTTGAGCTCCTTCATATACGGAATGAGCCGCTTCACCGTAGCGAAGTCGCGGACATTCAGATACGCACCCGAGATAACAACCTTGTCGAAGGTGAGCGATGTCGAGGTCGCCCCTCGGTCATTACGAAACTCGTTTCGGGTTGGAGTTGTTTCGATTCGACCGCTTCCAGCCAACGTTCCCAAGTGGCGTGGGTCTTCGACTTGGTTTCGGTCAGGGCGACCATCCCTGTCCAGCCGGAGAGGTAGTTCGTCGTACCGAGTTGGGCCGCAGACCCACATATCAATCGGGACGCCTTCAACCATCGCTTTCTCAAACGATGCCTTCACCGCGGGTTTTATGACCCGAACCTTAGCTTCGTAGACAGCTAGGGCGTTAGTGAGATTTGTGCCCTTGATTACCACTAAACCGATGTTATGTTCGGCTGGAGTGTAAAGACCGCTCTGCGGGTCGATCGTGCCAATTTCAGCGGCCGTTCCAGTTGTGGCAATGGAAAAGACGAGGTTAGCCGCCTGACCACCGACAACCACATTTGCCGCTGATGAGAAGATGACAATATCGGTACCGGCACAAGCGAACGTTGAGCCGGTGACGGTGTACTTCACTAAACCGTCAATGTACAGTATGACGCTATCACCATAAACCGCAAGGCCGACTTGCTGACCTTCCAGAACGGCGAAGTCACTTCCTACCACTAACACGCCATCCTTGTATATTCCCACCTTACGGGCGGCAGGGGTGGCACCTGCGATTCCAGCGGCATAGTCGAGACCTAACAGCGTTTTAGCTCCGTCCGTAAATTTATGAGCAAAACCAACTGCAATAACAGTTGTTGCCGCAATTACGCTGGCGTGAACGGCGAACTCTATCAGAAAGGGATAGCCGTCGAGGGCGTTCTCGGCGACCGCAAACCCGTTCGCCGCCGTACTGCGGAATCCGGCGAAGTATTTGTTATTGTTACTGATGTCCGCCCCTTCCATATCCGTAAACCGTAAAGGTTCACGATACGCCATTTCACCTGCTTCAATTCCGCGGAGAAGGGTGAGGGCGTTGAAAGCTATCGTAACCGGAGTTTCGCAGTCCGTGATAACATCGACGCACGGAACACCTTCGTTTGCGGCGGCGGCGTCCGACTCGACGGCAAAACCGCAGATGCTACCCTGTGACGACACCAGAAGATTTATCACGTCCTGCTGACCAGATTCCGCGTCAATCACGGTAAGAGTAACCTTTCCTGGCTCGTTGATCTGGAGTTCACCTTCGGGGGTGACCACATTATCACCAGAAATCGCATATTCATACTTACCGCTTCCGCCGCTAGGAACAAATTTATTCCTCTTGGTGTTAACAAGAGTAAGCTCTTCTTTGGCCTCGACTTCGCCGGCCGATTCGTCGTCCTCAAATCGTTCCACCTTCATAGGCTCATAGACAGTAAATTCCGTCGTGGCATCCACTTCTTCTCCGGCGACGACTAGCCCGAACGTCAGTTTGGTTGGCTCACGAGGCTCTTCCGGTGTTCCGGTGATTGCACCGGTGCTAGGGTTCAAATTGAGCCCTTTCGGAAGCTCCCCTTCCTTTACCTTGGCGGCTGTAACTCCCGAATTAGCTGGCGTATAATCATAAGGTACACTTTTAATGCCAGGAGGCGGGTTATAATTTACAGCAGTCTGTTCCGTATCTGCATCATTGTTATTCTTTTTCTTCACAATCTCACCTCGCTCAGTATCTATGACGCTTTAGCGTCCTCTTATACACTTTTTGTTACGACAACCTGAATCCGTGCTTGATTTAGATTGACAAGGGTAAATCTTGGGACATAAATAAAGCCTTTTCGATTAGCCACAGTATTAATAACGGAAATACAAATACGCCCCGTGGCTAAAAGCAGGGCGAACGAATCCCGTGCGACTGTTTCGCTGGTATAGACGTCCAGAACGAAACTAAACTTTCTCGATGTTTGATGAATATGAACATTATCAATATCAGTAGGTCGGATAATAACTTGCAATGGGGCATTTTCTTTTTGTTGAAGCAGTCCGACTTCAATAATAGGATTAGTACTCCTGCTAATTAGGTCGGCAATGTTATCAATAAACCAAACGAGAAAATCGAAGGCCGCTATTTCCTTGACCTCGACCTCTGCCGGACACGCGGGTTTGATGGCGATGCCACAGATGCTCCCTTCTGCCATTTGAATATCTCCGCCCAACGGTCTATCGTAATATCCGCTAACATATCCTTTGCCTCTTTGCTCTTTGCGAAGCGGTCAAAGTCTAACGGTCTTTTTGGTAAAACGGCCATAGGGCTCAATTTGCACTCTAGCTATACTTGTCGTAAAGTTTTTTGTAATACTCGCGGTCAAGTTCAAGGTCTCTTTTCAGCCTGTCTTTTCTAGCCCTAGCACCTTCGTAGTATGGACGTTTCTTATCCGTGGCTACGGGGTCAATAACAGCACCTTCTTGATGTTCCCTTGCGTACGGCTTTTCAACTGGATACGTGTACTCCAATATACCATCGTCCGTCACGTAACCCGCCTGCTTATACGCATCCCTTAATCTTAGCCCTGTACGGCTTTCGTGCAGGATACGCATATCAGAGTTCTCGGTTTCCTTTTTGGTAATCGTGTATGGACGAAGCGGCCTCCACTTACCCTGATACTCGTCGAACTGATTATCAACGTCGTGTCGAATCCCTGCCAGAAGTGCCCCCATTTGCGGCCGAGTATCCTTCAACTCGTCCGCTCTTGCTATCATAGTGATAAGCCACTCATCAGCGGTTGGACACCAAAAAAGCCATCGCATATCAGATACCTAGCTCAAAATGACGGAACTTCTGTTCCCAAGCACTTACGATACGATTGTACGTGTTTCGTAATCGCTGTTCTTGGTTAGAGGTCAATCCGTCATTCTGCCCTAAACGGTTCAAAGGATTTACGAGAAACATTAAACAGCCAAGATTCTTAACGGCAACAACTACGTCAGGTGGAACACATTTGAAGCCCCACCTTGCTGAAATCGTAAACCGCGTGTAACGAAACCAGCTACCACAACCAGAAAATAGAAATGGCGGATAATGCCATTTCAAGTAGTATCCAGTCGGTTGATAAACGTTCGATGAATAAATTTGATAATTGTTCGCATCGACGATCTCATTATCAGCATCACGAATATAACGAATCGAAGTGTAAGGATGAATCCTCACAAACTGCGTTCCGTTACTGTAAAAATATCGTGACGCAAATTCTTCACCCGCCGGTGCAAAATAATCTTCCGGTGCAAATACGTCGCTTTCAAAGACCCTGGACGCATCGTAGAGAGATTGCATTAACGCCGCTTCCGTTTCGTTTGATTCTTCGTGAACCACGCCGAGAGCCGGAACGATGTCAATACAATCCTCTACTTTTGCGTATGCAACAGCCATTATACGATTACCTTTTCGCCTTCCTGCTGAGCCGGTTGCTTCTCGTACTGAACGCCCTGCTCTTCCATCTTCGCTTTAATGGCGTCGTTCAGTTCTTTCGTCCGAGGGTCTTTCATAAGTTCCTCTTTGACGAAATTCTCGGTCGGCGACAGATACCAACCGGCTCGGAAGAGAAGTTGTGGCACTTCACGGACAACCTCTCCCTTATCATCCGTGACCTGTTTGAAACCCCAAACCGGAACCGTATTCTCTATCATCGCTGTGTTGTCGATACGGATTTGACGGTTCGAACGACCGATACGATTGGGCTTAAAGCCTTTGGTGATTTGGTCAACCACGCTACTCAGGTGAGGGTTGTTCAACGCCCCCTTTCCTGATACAACGGCTGACTTTTCATCGTTCTTTTTCTCTATCATTATCTCTCTCCTTCCAAAGATTCCTAGGGTTCAAATTGAGCCCTATTAGATACCGGTGATACGGATAAGAGCGTGCGGCACCTTAGCAAGCAACCCGCCTCTCATCGTGGCACGAAGCGTCAACATATCTTCGCGAAACTGGTTATCGACCCAACCGATGTCCAGACGAACCGCCCGACGGAGCAAAATACGCACAGTCTGTCGAAACGCACCCGCTATCGCTACACCCGCTGGCATACGAATATCATAGACGATTTTCGCACCGCGGACGCTGGACAGTTCGGAATCGGTGTATAACCGATAACCATCGTTGTCCTTAAGGAAGGTCATTTCGACAAAATCGTCGTGCGACATCAGGACACAATCGACGTTGTACCCGTATGCCTGAGCGTCGAAAATCGCTCGTTCGATCGTTTCGCGGGTATTATCGGTCGCAACACCAGGCATCATCACGTTGCCCATAAACGACGCCGCTCCACGATGGATACGAGTCGATAGGCCAACCAACGCCAGAAGTCCCGTCAGTTCGGGATATTCACCACCGCTTCCATCGCCATTGATTAGCTGGTCATAGAACTCTTGGCGAACGTTTTCCATCAACTGTGTTTCGACGGCATCCGCAATCGAAGGACAGTCCTCCAAGAATTCTTCTGACACAGCCAGAGTGTCGGCAAAAGTGATCGTGTTCGCCCGTGCTTGCGAGAAGCCAAACTCCGATTCCGGTTTGATGGGACGGAAATCAACCGCAACCGCAGTAGGATTGGCCGCACTAAGCACGACGGACTCACCGACACCCGATGCATTGTTAATGCGGAGCGTTTGTCTCACGTAGAGAACGTAAGACTTTGAGATTCGTCGAACGGGGATACATTGGAGGAAAGATACAGGCGGATAGGGCAGTAGCTCGACATCATCATCGACGATGTATTCGCACAGTCCGCCTGTATTTCCGGCGAATACGGCGGTCGGAGCGTAAAGTGACCCGTCGCCGCCGGACTGTCCAGGAACCTGCGTAAACATCGACTTGACAGCCTCACGGTATTCGCCAACTGCCGCCTCAATTTCACTGGCCTTACCTATCTCAAGACCGAGGCTCTTCGAGGCCGATCGAAGCTCTCTCTGTTGAGAACCAAAAGTACCATAAAACGAAGCGGCACAGTTGAATCTCTGACCATTCTTGAGCGGATAGGTCGCAACCGCCCCCCGCGATTTGATGTCCTCGGATTTTAGCAATCCGGTCTTGCCGAGAAAGGAATGGAAATCGTTTCCGAAACGCTGGAAAAACGATTCCTTCTTCTGCGGATAAAGCCCTTCGACGTTCGGCATCATCATCCCGCCCATCGTCACTGGCCCCGTAACCCCTGCCACGGCGGCCTCAAGAGCTTTCTCGCTAATTTCCTCGCCGGCTTCGATCGACTCATCATAGCTGAGAAGCTGTTCACGACGCTTTTTCTGTTCGCCAATGCGACCCTCGATATCGGCCATCCCTGACTTGAAGGTATCATCGACGCACTCCTCACCACCAAGAGTACCCGTCTTTCGGCAAGCACAATCAGTTTTGTGGTTCTTTTCGAGTTCGGCCCTCTTTTCTAAAAGAGCCGCCCCTTCTGTGTTGATTTCTTGAGCAAGTGTGTTGCGGTTATCAACAAGGGCCTTTATGAGTTCAGTGTATTTCATATTTGCCTTCCTATATAGCTAGGGTTCACTTTGAGCCCTAGAGGTTAATTATTGGTATGGGTTGTGTGACTTGCTCAAGGCTCGTCAAGAAATCCTCGGTGACTACGAATTTCTCCCCCGAAGATAGGGATTCTTTCAAGGACGTTAACGCCGCCGCTAATTTCTCGCGTTGGCCATTCGCATCCTTAACAAGAAAGTCCAAATGCTCTTGAATCTTAGCAGTCTGTTCGTCTTGCATCTGCTTGAGATAGAACATTAAAAAATCGTTTTTGGTACGGGTGATTCGTGGATTTTCGTAGTCGGCGGGTGTGAGAGTTGCTGACTGTTCTGCAATTAGCCACGTATCTAATTTGAAGGCCCCATCGACGAGCGAAGCCGACCTCGTATGACCGGCCGCACCAGCGGAGGAGCGATAAGGTTTTGAGATGATTTCGCTGAACGCCTCGTTGCCTTTCGGGGTATCAAAGAAGGTTGCTTCGTAAGTCCAACCGTCACTCGACTTTTCATAGACGGCATCGGCTACAATGGCTTTACCAAACTTTGGTGACCATCCGTGTTCCATTAGAAATGGACGGTCAGACCCGTTTTTTAATCCGGTGACGGTTTCAGAATTAAAGAACTCTCCATCTGAATCTTTCGTTGAAGAGTCTCCAAATCTGACGCCCGTACCGTGAATAACGAGATGTTTAACGGACTTCACGGCGTCGAGATTCTCTTTATATTCGAGCATTGTATTAGTAAGGTAGGGCTCAGAATGAGCCCTTTCGAGAAAACAGAGATAATCGAGGAAGTCAAAATGGATATTATCACAAAAACCAAGTTTTGTCAAGTGGAAAAATTATTCTAAGGCGTTTTCTTTCTCAATACTTTGTTCGCCGGTTCCAACTGATAAATTGGTTGAAGCACCACCCATTTGAGGTTGAGTTTCCGAGTAAAATTGGTCTCTTTCTTCTGCTGTAAGGTCAGAAGAGTCCTCATTTACAAACTCAAGGAACTTACCGCGGGTGATAACGTTCAGCTGATACCATCGCTCATACTGGCGGAAGTCTTTGCTACGAGCATATTGAGCGAGAGCCATTTCCGAAGTATCCGTCCAAACACGGAATTTAGACTTTGTGTTCGGAATAAACTTCGGAATCAAAAACTTCCCAAGCCGCTGATTCATACGCTCTTGGAGAGGTTTAATTTTCTGGTTGTAAAAGTCGATAGCGTCCTGCTGACGGCTTGCTCGCTGACCACCCGACTTTAAGCCAACCCAAAAGAGCGAAGGAGGGATTTTCCAGACCGCCGTAACTAGAGATTCAAGATACAGTAATAAATCTGGATTCATCAATTCCGGCAAGGCACTACCAATTTTGTTCACTCGCCAATCACCACGAAGCCCGAGCCAGCCGCCTGGCCTAATGCCGCTTCGCCCTATCTTAGCGTAAACCCGCTGAACGGCTTCTTCTATCTGATCGTCTGTAATGCTGGCGGCCACCGAGTCTTTTGTCAGGTCAACAACTCTTGTCAGCAAATGCGTCGGGTGAGCCCCTTCTGTAAAGAAGCGTTCAAGCTGATCGAGGTATATTTTGTGAATCTTGAAAATCTTATTGAGAGGATTATTCGGTAACGATACGCCGATCGAATAGCTAATCGGATTGTAGAGAACGTCAACGTACAGTGAGGTAGAGCTCAATTTGAGCGGTGGTAAATCCTCATACCCGAGAGGTTGATAATACCAGTCCGCCTCAAAAGGATTTGACACCCAATCCTGTGCCACGCGGCCAGGAAAGATAAGGTCAAAGCAGTTTGTTTCTCGATTGATTTTACCGTTCGGAAAGATGTCGCCCTTCTGAAACATAAAGGCGTACACCAACCCAAAGATATGTAGGTGAGTTGCGTAGGCACGAAGAAACTCTTTTATATCCATTGTTGGATTCGGTTGCCCAATCCATTCAGCTAACGGATTATTAGTATGTTCCTTCCAACGATTTCCAACAACGTGTTCTTCAACGATTGTCCGACCGTCTGCGACCTCATCGTTAACCAACGACTGAGCCGCATAACACAACGGGTTCGTTAAATAAATCAAGGCGGCATCAACAAATCGTTCGTGCCACCCAATATTTGAATCTTCCAGTAGTGGACGGGTGCGAATCGTCTTACCCTGTCCAATTGGAACAAAATCAACGTTTGATTGCCGGAGTAGGGTAAGTTTATCAATTTCTCGGGAAAGCGGCCTACTCGTGATAAAGGGTTTCTCTATACTTACTGGCATCGTGATTATCCTCTGGGAAGTATGGTAAAGGTTTTGCTAACTCTTCTCTATTCTTAACGACTTGCAGAAAGTCGTTTCCGTTTCGATAAATTAAACTGAGAAAGATAATAGCCAAGTGGATTGTGAATACAGTCCCTATTATAGCTCCATTTACCAGAAAAAAGCAAGCCGCCAACTTCAAAATAAGCCAAAATATTTCATCCATAAGATAGGGCTCAATTTGAGCTCTAATTTGAAAATTCATCACCCAAAAGATGGATGATATCAGCTGATTTCTGACCGGTAAAGATCGAAGGACGGAGGCTCTGCGGCTCGATTACTCGTGATTTCATAAGCTGTTGATACCCACCGCAGAAAAAGACAAAAGCTAAAAAATTGCCTGAAATGCCGTCCACATAATCATCGTGTTCACCGGCCGGAAAACTACGCATTTCATCTAACACGTCCGACATACCTGGCCCCTCCACGTATGCTACCCGCTTACTACGCATTTCTAACGCCCATAGGTTCGCCCGCTCTTCTTTACTTTGCGAGGTAAAGACACGTCCGGCCGGATACTTCTTGATTCCCGCCAATTCGTTGTCCATTTGAATCATTTGCCACGCAATTCCACCAATCCCCTCCGTTTCAAAAATATGCATCACTTCCGGTTCCATCAGAAGTTGCTGTTTTATCATCGGATACGTCGAGCCCCAAACGCCTCGATAACGAACAGGGTCTGAAATGATAAACTGTGGCCTGTCTGTAACCGTTAGCTTAGATGATGCCGTATAATCGCCATCTGCCGAATTAGCGATATCCCAATATCGAAGCTGATAAAGCGGCATTTGGCCAAATAAGGCTTCGTTAAGCGTTTTATAGACTCCAAGATATTCCAGATCGAACGGGTTATTCCCGAGGGCTACAAACTTACCTTCCCATTCTTGAGCGTACTCAAGCGGATCGAGCAAGCCTCTCTGATTTTCTAACTCTTCTTTCGGGAAATAGGGATTCGTCGAAGTCGGCATTATCCACGAGTTCCAATCTCCAAATATCGGATTTTTGCCAAGTTCGTAATAATAGTGAAAATCATTGAATCCGCGGGGTGTTGAAAAGAACCAAACATCGCCCATTAAATCGCCAACCGTCGGAAGTAGGATTAGTTTGAAGATTTGTCGTAAAGCAATGATTAAAGCGGCTTCGTCAATAATGATTCGCTTATATTTACGACCGCGAATGTTCTCCGGCTTGTCCAACGACCAAAATTCAATCACAAAGCTGTCTAAAATCTCAGCTGTGTGTTCTTGCTCGTTTTTTGATGAAATTATCTTCTTGAAAGTGCGTTTGAAGTTACGCCAAGTAGGGGCTAAGTTCTTATATGTGGGGCTCATATAGCCCATATCCTCGGCCAAGCCGTTATTGAGGTTATGAGCCACCACTTCCGCCACTAATTGTGACGTTAAGTGAGTTTTGCCCCACCGGCGACCGCACGAAAGAACGTTAAAACGTTTTCTGTCTCTCGAAACGAGGGCTTGAGCCGGATGAGGAGCATCTAATGGAACGTCAACTTTCTTTCTCGGCATAAATAGGGCTCACTATGAGCTCTTTTCCTCTTCGTCGTCACCTTCTTCAACAATTTCAGCGTCAACGTACTGAATAGGTGCAAATTGCTCCCGAACATCTTTGTTAACGAAGGTAAACTCAACCACAGTTTTGCCTTGTTTGCGGTCTTGTTCGGTTTCTTCGGCCAATTCCTTCGCCAAAGGGTCTTTATAACCCACCGTACCCAATTCAGCGATATTATAGCCACCCCTTTGACGACCGGCATACATTTTATTGAATACCATTTTGATGATTTCGGGGTCGTCATTTATCAAACCCTCGATAATCTTCTTATCGGTAAGCCCTTTAACGCCTTCGTGGGCAACTTCAAAATAAACTTGCAGTTCAGGGTTGTTTACGACTAACCACCGGAGCCGACTAGGGCTCATTTTGAGCCGTTCTGCGGCAAGGTCTATCGAGCAGTACGATCGAATCAATTGAAGCCCGATATTATGAACATCCTCTGCCGGAATGTTATCACCTAGAAGGACGTGAGAATCACCCAAGCCCTTCATTATCCGATTCATTATCTGTTCCTTCGGAATCTTCGAGTCTTTGACCTTTTGATTGGCGACCGAATTTCGTATACCATTCGCTTGGTCTAGCACTTCGCTGAAAGAATCTGTCAACGATGTCTGCAATAACTTCGATTGATTGCTCATACCCTGGTCGAGCTCGTCTCGTAGCGTCACAGGGCTTCTTCCGGCAATGCCACCACGCTCGGTCACAAAACCGGCACCGGCGGATTTTATTCTCTGGCCTAGCTTCGATCTCATTTCGTAACCTCTCTACCTCTTGTTTTGTAATGTAGTATTTTTTTCCGTGATTAAAGACACTAGGATGGGACGAATAAATCGTAGGATTAATAACAACCAATAGCTCTGAACGATAGATTCTGTTGTACTCTAATTCTTTGTGAAGATTGTGTCGCGACCAACGATGGCTTATCATTTTAGCGGCTTCGTCAAAGCTAACGTAATCGAAAAGCCTCTCTGAAAGGAAGTCGGGGTCAGTAATCTCCTGCCCGTAAGCATCCGTAATCTTACATTCCGAGAGCTCCGCTTCTACCGAGAGTAAGCCAGCCCTCCTAGTTTTACGAAGATTTTCCATAATCAAAAAAGGGGAGCAGGGTTTGCCCTGCTCCCAGATCAAGAATTTGACGACGATTATTCGTCGTCGTCGTCGGCCGAACCTCGTCGCTTATCCCTGCCGGCCACCTTCTCGGCTTCCCGTCTTGCATCTTTCTTATCAGGTGTCTCCGGCGGGGCCGGCGTGGTTTCCGTTTCCGTGGTTGTTTGAGTCTGTTCGGTCGTCGTGTCTTTTTCCTGTTGCATATTTTACCTTCCTTGTATTAATCTATTTTCTCGTGCACTCATCTTGTAATCTTGCTACGTCGTTCCCGTGGCCGGAACCGCAAAGCTATCCGGCCACGGGATAGCGGATAGGGGAAGGAGGATTTATGGCTCAGCTGTCTGCCCCTAGCCGCGTTGCTCCCTAGTTAGGGTAGGGAGCAATTTGAGCTCTATTGGAGTATGTGAACTAGGAGGTTCACATCGCCGACGAGGTCTACCTGGGTGCCTGCGGCTGAGTACGTATTAACGCCGATTGTGTCGTCTGTGAGGCGACTGGCTCTTGCACTCATCGCCGTAGCTCCGATCGTTATTTGTGCTGAAACTGTGAAGCACTTACCGGCTGGAAAGGCTCCGACTAATGTACCTACGTAGGCCCCTGGGCCGGTGCGAGTCCAGACGACGGGAGCACCTAGCCCGTTGCTTTTAACTGAGGCCGTGGGGGCGGTTGCACCCGACTGCGTAAGCACGGCCATATACACCTTCGAGGGAAAAGCAGATGAATAAATCTTCTGGCCGTTCCAGTCGATGTAATTGCCGTTGGCATCATTCTTGAGGGATAAACGATTGTTAACACCGGTGTCCGTTTGAACTAACCTTCTAGCCATTTCATTCTCCGTCTTGTTTGGATTTGGGATTTGAAAGCTATCTTACCACAGCTTTTTCTTTTTGTCAAGAAGCCCGAATAAAAAAGGGGTAGAGCTCATTACGAACCCTACCCCTCTCCTGTCTCCATCTCAATCACGGACTCGCCCCCTTGAAACTGACGGAGGCTTCGTGGATTCCGGCATACTAAACCTGCGACCGTACAATCGCAGGGTTCCGCAAAGCCTCCATATAACCACTCCTTTCCCCTTATCCACTTCTTCCGCTGATACAGCTCATTGTGAGCCCTACCCGCAAACGAACCTGTCCCCTTTTATATTTGCTAGGGCAAGAAGAATCGCTTCCGAAGAAGCTCCCCTGAAGTTTAACTTCCCGTCCTCCCAAGACTTCTTGCCCCCTTAACTGCTCTTCCTAACCACATATTAAGATCATATTATATCACAC